>Ga0116175_1000861_pt1 | contig 20278 bp, 16 predicted proteins | sample AD_UKC125_MetaG_FD_89802 | JGI IMG/M metagenome (GOLD analysis project Ga0116175, IMG submission 89802) | Active sludge microbial communities of municipal wastewater-treating anaerobic digesters from USA - AD_UKC125_MetaG | ecosystem: Engineered > Bioreactor > Anaerobic > Digestate | place: USA... | reverse complement strand
TGGGCAGCCTGATGGGCCTGACCGCGCTGTCCTTTTCCCTCAGCGCCCTGGCGCAGGACGTGACCGGCGCTGGCGCGACCTTTCCGGCACCGCTGTACGCCAAGTGGGCGTCGGATTACAACAAGGCGACGGGCGTCAAGATCAATTACCAGTCGGTCGGCTCGGGCGCCGGCATCAAGCAGATCGATGCCAAGACCGTCGCTTTTGGCGCCTCCGACATGCCGTTGAAGGATGAAGAGCTGGCCAAGAAAGGCCAGATCCAGTTCCCGACGGTCATCGGCGGCGTGGTGCCGGTGATCAATGTCAAGGGCATCAACCCCGGCCAGCTCAAGCTCAGCGGCCAGGTGCTGGGCGACATCTACCTGGGCAAGATCACCAAGTGGAACGATCCCGCCATCAAGGCACTCAACCCCGGCCTGGCCCTGCCAGATGCTGACATCGCTGCAGTGCGCCGCGCGGATGGCTCGGGCACCAGCTTCATCTTCACGAATTACCTGAGCAAGGTGAACCCCGAGTGGAAGAGCAAGGTGGGCGAGGGCACGGCAGTGAACTGGCCGGTGGGTGCCGGTGGCAAGGGCAACGAGGGGGTCGCAGCCTTTGTAAACCGTCTGCCGAACTCGATCGGGTATGTGGAGTACGCTTACGTCAAGCAGAACAAGATGAACTACGCCCTGATGCAGAACGCGGCGGGCACGTTTGTGGCCCCGGACGACTCCGCCTTCAAGGCCGCCGCCGCCGGCGCTGACTGGTCCAAGAGCTTCTACCAGATCCTGACGAACCAGCCCGGCAAGGACGCCTGGCCCCTGACGGGCGCGACCTTCATCCTGATGCACAAGACCCAGGACAAGCCGGCCGAGGCCGCATCCACCCTCAAATTCTTCGACTGGGCTTACAAGCACGGCGACAAGACTGCCGAAGACCTCGAATACGTGGCGATGCCTGCTGTCGTGAAGACGCAGGTTGAAAAGGCCTGGGGCGAAGTCAAGGATGCGTCCGGCAAACCCGTCGCCTACAAGTAAGCACGGCACCGGGACGGCCAGACCATCAGGATCCAGACATGTCCTCTACACTGCCGGTGAGTCATCCTTCTCACCGCTCAATCGAAAAGGTATCGGGTCGCGCCATGACCAATCCTCCGCCTGCCAGGGTGCCCCGGACGGGGCCGTTTGTTGACCGCCTGTTCGGTTGGGCCGCGAAAGGGGCCGCGCTGCTGACCCTGTCCCTGCTGGTGGCGATCCTGGGCTCGCTGGTGGTGGGTGCATGGCCGGCGCTGGACAAGTTCGGCCTCGGTTTTCTCACCAGCACGACCTGGGACCCGGTGAAGGAGGACTTCGGTGGCCTGGTCATGATCTACGGGACGCTGGCCACCTCCATCATTGCGCTGGTCATCGCGGTGCCGGTGAGTTTTGGCATTGCGCTGTTCCTGACCGAGTTGTCGCCGGCGTGGCTGAAGCGGCCCCTGGGCACGGCGATCGAGTTGCTGGCGGCCGTGCCGTCCATTGTGTACGGCATGTGGGGCCTGCTGGTGTTCGGGCCGATTCTGGCCACGTGGGTGCAGAAGCCGCTGCAGGCGCTGCTTGGCGGCATTCCCGTGCTGGGTGCCCTGGTGAGCGGCCCGCCGGTGGGCATCGGCATCCTGTCGGCCGGCATCATACTGGCCATCATGATCATCCCGTTCATTGCCTCGGTGATGCGCGATGTGTTCGAGGTCACGCCGCCGATGCTGAAGGAGTCGGCCTATGGCCTGGGGGCTACGACCTGGGAAGTGGTGTCCACCATCGTGCTGCCCTACACCAAGGCGGGCGTGATCGGCGGCATCATGCTGGGCTTGGGCCGCGCGCTGGGCGAAACCATGGCCGTCACCTTCGTGATCGGCAACATGAACCAGTTGGACTCGCTGAGCCTGTTCCAGGCTGCGAACAGCATCACCTCGGCACTGGCCAATGAGTTTGCCGAGGCGGGTGAAGGCCTGCACCAGGCGTCGCTGATCTATCTGGGCCTGGTCCTGTTCTTCATCACCTTCGTGGTGCTCACGCTGTCCAAAATCCTGCTGGCCCAGCTGCGCAAGGGCGAGGGGAAAAAGTCATGAATGCTGTCACCATCGACCCGCGCGAAGCGAAATACGCACGGCGCAAATTCATCAACCGCCTGGCGGTCGGCCTGTCGCTGGCTGCCATGGCGTTTGGATTGTTCTGGCTCGCCTGGATTCTGGTGGAAACCGTGCGCCTGGGTGTCAGCGGCCTGGTACTGACCACCTTCACGCAGATGACGCCGCCACCGAATGAGGTCGGCGGTTTGGCCAATGCCATCTATGGCTCGGTGCTGATGGTGGGCCTGGCCACTTTCATCGGGGCGCCGATCGGCATCATGGCCGGCATTTATCTGGCCGAGTACGAACCTTTCGGCTGGCTGGCCTCCGTCACGCGCTTTGTCAACGACATCCTGTTGTCGGCACCCTCGATCGTGATTGGCCTGTTCATCTATGCCGTGGTGGTGGCTCGGTTCAAGACCTTTTCGGGTTGGGCGGGTGTGCTGGCGCTCGCCTTGATCGTGATCCCGGTGGTCATCCGGACCACCGAGAACATGCTGCAACTCGTGCCGCCAGGCCTGCGCGAGGCGGCCTATGCCCTGGGCGCGCCAAAGTGGAAGGTCATTCTGAGCATCACGATGAAGGCGGCTCGCGCCGGCGTGATCACCGGCATCCTGCTGGCGGTGGCGCGCATTGCGGGTGAAACAGCGCCTCTGCTGTTCACCGCGCTGAGCAACCAGTTCTGGACCTCGAATCTGGGCGAACCGATGGCCAGCCTGCCGGTGACGATCTTCAAGTTCGCGATGAGCCCCTACGAAAACTGGCAGCAACTGGCGTGGGCTGGTGTGTTCCTGATCACGGTCGCCGTGCTGGGCCTGAACATCCTGGCCCGCGTGCTGACCCGCCACAAGAATTGAAAAGGTTTGAACAAGATGGAAACCCTTACCCCGACGCGTGAGAAGTCCAAGATCTCTGTCAAGGATCTGAATTTTTACTACGGCAAGTTCCACGCCCTGAAGGGCATCAATCTGGAGATCCCGGAGAACAAGGTCACGGCCTTCATCGGGCCTTCCGGCTGCGGAAAGTCCACGCTGCTGCGGGTCTTCAACCGCATGTTCGAGCTGTATCCCGAGCAGCGGGCCGAAGGCCAGATCGTGCTGGATGGTGAAGATCTGTTGACCTCGCGCAAAGACGTGGCCATCCTGCGCGCCAAGGTGGGCATGGTGTTCCAGAAGCCCACCCCGTTTCCGATGTCGATCTACGACAACATCGCCTTCGGCGTGAAGCTGTTCGAGAACCTCAGTGCGACTGACATGGATGAACGCGTGGAGTGGGCCTTGCGCAAGGCCGCGCTCTGGGGCGAGGTGAAAGACAAGCTGCGCCAGGGAGGCTCCAGCCTGTCGGGCGGCCAGCAACAGCGCCTGTGCATTGCCCGAGGCATTGCGATCAAACCCGAGGTGCTGTTGCTGGACGAGCCCTGTTCGGCGCTGGACCCGATCTCCACGGCCAAGGTGGAGGAACTGATCGTCGAACTGAAGCGCGACTACACCGTGGTGATCGTCACGCACAACATGCAGCAGGCGGCGCGTTGCAGCGACTACACCGCCTATATGTACCTGGGCGACCTGATTGAATTCGGCTCGACCGAGCAGATGTTCTTCAAGCCGACTCGCAAGGAAACCGAAGACTACATCACCGGCCGCTTCGGCTGAGGAGACCGCAATGCCCGAAAAACACCTGTCCAGCCAGTTCGACAGCGAACTGAACTCCGTCTCCGCCCGGGTCATGGAGCTCGGCGGCCTGGTCGAGTCCCAGTTGCTCAATGCGATCCATGCGCTGACCCATTTCAGCGACGAGACCGCCGACCGCGTGATCCAGACCGAAGACCGGGTGGACTCGATGGAAGTCCAGATCGATCATGACCTGTCCTCCATCATCGCGCGCCGGCAGCCCACGGCACGCGATCTGCGCCTGCTCATCGCCATCTCCAAGACCACTGCCAATCTGGAGCGCGTCGGTGACGAGGCCGAGAAGATCGCGCGCATGGTCAAGTCAATCATTCGCAGCGGCTCGGCGCGCGCCTTGCCGTCGTCGGAATTGCGGATTGCGGCCGACCAGGCCTCGGCGCTGCTGCGCAAGGCCCTGGACGCGTTCGCGCGACTGGACGTCGAAGCGGCGGTTTCCATCATCCGGGATGACGATGCGATCGACCGCGAGTTTGACGGCTTCGTCCGCAAGCTGATCACTTACATGATGGAAGATCCGCGCACCATCTCGCCGAGCCTGGACCTGCTATTCCTCGCCAAGGCGATCGAGCGCATTGGCGACCATGCGAAAAACATCGCGGAATTCATCATCTACATCGTCAAAGGCACCGATGTGCGCCACACCGCCATCGACCAGATCGAGTCGGCCGTGAAATGAGAAGCCTGCCGCGTGTCCTGATCGTGGAAGACGAGTCGGCGATCGCCGAACTGATCGCCGTGAATCTGCGCCACAACGGCTTTCAACCCACCTGGGCGCTCGATGGTGTCACGGCGCAACGCGAGCTCGATGCCGTCCTGCCCGACGTCATCCTGCTGGACTGGATGCTGCCGGGTGAGAGTGGCCTGTCGCTGGCGCGCAAGTGGCGGGCTGACCCGCGGACGCGGGCGATTCCGATTCTGATGCTGACCGCACGCGGCGATGAGTCCGACCGCGTGGCCGGCCTTGATGTCGGCGCCGATGACTACATCACCAAGCCGTTCTCCACCCGTGAATTGCTCGCACGCATCCGCGCCGTCCTGCGCCGGCGAGCCCCGGAACAGGCCGGAGCGCCCGTGACAGCTGCAGACCTGGTGCTTGATCCCGCGACCTACCGGGTGACCTGGGCGGGCCAGGCTCTGAAGCTGGGACCGACCGAATTCAAGTTGCTCCAATACCTCATGACCCATGCCGAGCGGGTGCACAGCCGCGCCCAGTTGCTCGACCGGGTGTGGGGCGACCATGTGTTCATCGAGGAGCGCACCGTGGACGTCCACATCAAGCGCTTGCGCGAGGCCCTGGGCCCTGCAGGCGCCATGGTGGAAACAGTGCGCGGCGCGGGCTACCGGCTCACCACGCAGCTCTCGATGACCAGCCAGACATGTTCTGGCGCCTGAGTACCTTCCTGCTGATTCTGCTGGCGGGCGCTGGCGTGGGCTGGGTGGTGGCCGGGCTGCCGGGGGCGCTCTCGGGCGTACTGAACGGCGCCATGGTCTGGTTTGTCACCGACCTGATCAGGGGCCGGCGCTTCATTCACTGGCTGCGCGACGGCCGGACGCAGGAGGCGCCCACACTCTGGGGCCTGTGGGGCGAGGCCGCAGACAGGTGCCGGCGCTTGCTGCGTGCGAATGAACAGCAACTGGCTGAGAGCGACAAGCGCCTGCAGGCGTTCCTGGCCGCAATCCAGGCTTCGCCGAACGGTGTGGCCATCCTGGACAGCAAGGGACAGATTGAATGGTTCAACCAGACGGCGGCAGCTGATTTCGGGTTGGACCCACAGCGCGACCTCCAGCAACAGATTGGCAACCTGGTGCGTGACCCGGTTTTTGCCGCCTACTACGCGGGCAAGGACTACCAGCATGAGGTGCTCATGGTGGGGCGCGGTGACACGCCGCAACGGCCCGTTCAACTGTCGGTCCAGCTGCATCCGTACGGTGACGGCAAGCTGCTGTTGCTCTCGCGCGATGTGACGGCCGTGGCACAGGCCGAGGCGATGCGGCGGGACTTTGTGGCCAACGTGTCGCACGAAATTCGCACGCCACTGACCGTGCTGAGTGGTTTCATTGAAACCCTGCAGAGCCTGGATCTGGATGCGCCGTCGCGCGAACGTTATCTGGCCCTGATGGCCAGCCAGGCGGAGCGCATGCAGACGCTGGTCAGCGACTTGCTCACCCTTTCGCGCCTGGAAGGCAGCCCACTGCCGGGGTACTCGGACTGGGTGGATGCCGAAGAACTGTGCGCCGAGGTCGCCGAAGAGGGACGTGCGCTGTCAAGCCTCCTGTGGCCTGTTTCCGGTCCCGAGCAGCGGGTAAACCTGAATCCGGTTCCCCGGGTTGCCGTGGCGGGCGTGTCCAGCGAACTGCGCAGTGCCTTGTCCAACCTGGTGGTCAACGCCGTGCGCTACACACCGGGCAGTGGACAGATCGACATAAAGGCCACTGTGCTGGCCGATGGCCGCATTGAGTTTGCCGTGGCCGACACGGGTCCCGGCATTCCGCCCGAACACCTGCCGCGCCTGAGTGAACGCTTCTACCGAGTCGACCGCAGCCGTTCCAGGGAGTCCGGTGGCACAGGACTTGGACTCGCGATCGCCAAACATGTCGCGCAGCGCCATGGGGGGGAGTTGAGCATGGCCAGCGTGCTGGGCCAGGGCTCACGCTTTTCGCTCGTGTTGCCGGCAAATCGGGTCAGGCTGGCTGCCGAGCCGACACAGGCCGGCGCAATTCGCGCCAGGTGAGCAGCAGAAAGAACCCCGCCGTCAGGGCCAGTGCCCCGGCCCCCGCCGCCCAGAATGTGTTCGGGGTGCGCGTGGCTTCAAGGCCCGACAAGCCTTCGTAGGCCAGGAGGTAGCCACCCCCCAGGCCGACGCCCCACAGCAAAACGCAATAGATCAGCAGCGGCGCCACGGTGACGCGGTAGCAGCGCAGCACGAACACGCACACGGCCTGAATGGCGTCGAAGAAGTGGTAGAGCGCCACCCAGGCCAGCAAACTGGAGCCCAGGCTCACTACGGCCGGTTGGGCGGCGTAAAAGCCCGCCACCCAGTCGCGCCCCAGCCAGATCAGGCCGGACTGGCTGGCGGCCGCAAGGAGGGTGAGTGCCAGACCGGTCAGGATCGCGGCACGGGCACGGGCCGGTTGCTCCGCCCCCAGCCAGTAACTGGCGCGGGAGCTGGTGGCAATGGCCAGGGAAAGCGGCAGCATGTAGAGCACGGCAGCCATGCTGGCAGCAATCTGGTGGCTGGCGGCGGCGACGGTGCCGAGCCGGGCGATGAACAGGGCCATGAGCGTGAACGAAGTCACTTCAACCAGAATGGCCAGACCACCCGGAATGCCCAGGCGGGCGTATGCTCGGATCGTGGTCCAGTCCGGCGCTTCGATGGGCAGCCAGATCCGGTACGGACGATAAATGTCCTGGGTGGCCAGCATCCACACGGCGAGCGCGAGCATCGCGCCACTCACGATCAGGGTGGCCCAGGCGCAACCCACGGCGCCATGGGCTTCGAGTCCGAATCCACCGAAGGCAAACCAGATCGACAGCGGCACCTTGACCAGCAGCGACCCCGCCTGCAGCCAGGTCACCAGCACGGGTTTCCCCAGCGACTGGTTGAGCGTGCCATACATCCTGAACAACAGGTTCGGTGGCAGCGCCACCGCCAGCACGGCGAGATAGGTCCGCACTTCGCCCTGCATGGTGACCGGGACCTGGGTCCAGTCCATCAGCGGCTGCGGAAACAGCAGCGCCGCCATGCCGATGACCGAGCAGAATCCCCAGAGGTAGAGTGCCTGGCGAACCGAATGCCCCACTGCGGGAAAACGGCGTGCACCGTGCAATTCGGCCCAGACGGGCAGCAGGGCCTGGAGCACGCCCATCAGCCCGACGTAGATGCTGATATAGATCGCCGAGCCCACAGACAGCGCCGCCAGTGCGGTTTCTGAATGGCGGCCGGAGACCACGGTGTCCACCACGCCAAAGGCCATCACCGCCAACTGGCCGACCAGCACGGTCGCGGCGTGCCGAAAGATGTTCTTCAGGTCGAACAAGGTCCGGACTTCACGGCGAGGAGATGCGGCGGTAGAGCAGGAAGGTTTCGGTGCGGTCCGTCGGGCGCCGTACCCGGGCACGGTATTCCCACTGCTCCGGATCGACCGACTGCCCCATCGTGGCCGCATCGGCGGCATCGACCACCAACCAGGTGCATTTGGCCTTGGACGTGGCGGGATGCACCGTCAATTGGCCATGGAACTGTAGGGCTGCGATTTGCCCGCGGCTCAATCCATGCGCCTGCACGCATTCTGGCTTGCCGGTGAGCACCAGAACCCGCTGCACCATCGGTGCATAGCTGCGGGCGTAGTCGAGCACCGGTAGCCAGAGGGTCATCAGCAACAGCCAGCACAGCGTGGCCCCCCCGGCCGGCAACACCATGCTCTTCCAGATGGCCGAACGGTGGCGGCCGACCCGCCATTTCACGAGCCATATCCACGCCAGAGTGCCCAGCAGGGCCAGGGCAAACGCCAGTCCCGACAGACTGGGCTCGAACCCGGGAGCGAGCTTGGCGACGTTGGCCGCGGGCTGCTTCGGGAGGCCAGTCTGCATGGACACCCAGATGACCCAGATGATGATGGCGCAGCCGGAGAAAAACAGCAGGGTGAACCAGTCGATCAGGGCCGACACGCTTCGTTCGAGGGTGGGCAGCGCAAAGGCTGCCAGTGTCGCCAGCGCGGGAAGCGCCAGCAGCAAGGAACGGTCGGAGGCCGGCGTCAGCAGCGTGGTGCCAACAGCGGCCAGCAGGAAGATCAGGGGAAGGGCCAGGTGGCGGTTGCGGCGCAGGTCTATCAACTGGCCACGCCAACGCCACAGCGTCCACAACAGCAAAGGCCATAGCGGCCAGGTGAACCAGAGGAACAGGCGGCCCAGGCTGCGCCACTCTCGCCAGCCCGCCGCGGGCGGTGTGATCCGCCATTGCCACAGGTCGAGCACCCAGGCGAGGATCGCCGCGGCTGCGGTGAGCAATGCCAGCCCCGCGACGCGCCAGCGGTGCTTCACGGCCTGAATGCCCGTGCCGTCGTGTTCGATCAGCGCATAGGTGGCCCCAGCTGTGCCCAGCAGGGCGGCGAGACTCGGGCCGCCGGAAAGTGTCAGGCCAGCCAGACCGGCGCCGAACGCGGCCAACGGCAGAGCCATGGACGCGTTGAGTGCAGACAAGCCGTAAAAGGTAAGGGCCGTGAAACACAATTGGGCCAGCGCAGGCGTGGTTTCGTGGGAAAGCTGGGCCAGACCGAGGCAACCGATGAGGCCCAGCAGGCCGCCGTCAGCCATGGCGCGCGCGTAGTCGGCCGGCTGCGCTTCACCCCCGAATGCAAAGGCCACGGGCTGGGCGCCAGGGCTGCTGGCGAGGTGGTAGATGCCGTACCAGGTGGCGACCAGCACCAGCACCAGCATCAGACCAAACGGCAGTCGCGCGGCGAAATCGGGCGCCATCCACATGGGCGCGAGCTTCATGGCCCAGGCGCCCAGCCAGTACGGCAGCAGCGCATCCACTTCGGGGGCCATGCCCATGACCTTGGGATTGAGCCAGGCCTCGGCATTCCCAAAGCCGATCCCGGCCAGTTCTGCCATGTAGCCGAAGGCGGTGATGTCGGCGTTTTTCCAGGGCGCCCGGCCGAAGTAGCCCGGCAACACGTATGCCATGCAGAGCAGGATCAAGGCGGCGCGCGGCAGACGGCGCACGGCGCTCTGGGCAACAATGGCAGGGGTTGGCCGGATCACGCGGGGGAGGGTGTGAGAGCCCGGAGGTGACGGGCGGGGCTGGCGTTCATGGGCTCAAATGCAAAAGGGCAGCGCGGAACCCCGGGCTGCCCTTGGCGGGAGGATGGCGCCGGATTACTTGGCGACCGGGGTCTTGCCGAAGCGGTTGCGGAACTTCTCGACGCGACCGCCCATGTTGTCCACCGACTTCTGCGTGCCGGTGTAGAAGGGGTGCGACTCGCTGGAAGTGTCCAGCTTGTACATCGGCAGCTCGCGGCCGTCGTCCATCTTGATCATCTCTTTTGTGCTGGCGCACGAGCGGGTCACGAACTTGAAGCCGTTGGACAGGTCCACGAAACAGATTTCGCGGTAGTTCGGGTGAATGCCTTCTTTCATGATTCTTCCTTTTTCAGTTGCGGCAGCCGCGCCAGCCCATCTGGCGTACTTTTCGCTAAACATGGCATTATGCCATGATGCGTGAGCGCCGCCGGGCCGCCCCAAGGCGCGAAAGCCCCCTCGGGGGGCAGGGAGCACACGCAGTGAGCGAGCGTGGGGGCTTGGTCCTTAGCCTCCACGGCGCATCATGTCGAAGAACTCGACGTTGCTCTTGGTGGCCTTCATGCTCTTGAGCACCATTTCCATGGCCTCGATCTCGTCCATGTTGTACATGAACTGGCGCAGGATGCGCGTCTTCTGCAGCACTTCGGGCGCCAGCAGCAGTTCCTCGCGGCGCGTGCCGCTGCGGTTGAGGTTGATGGCGGGGAACACGCGCTTTTCGTACAAGCGGCGCTCCAGGTGGATTTCGCAGTTGCCGGTGCCTTTGAACTCTTCGAAGATCACCTCATCCATCCGGCTGCCGGTGTCGACCAGCGCGGTGGCGATGATGGTCAGGCTGCCGCCTTCTTCCACCTTGCGGGCTGCGCCGAAAAAGCGTTTCGGGCGTTGCAGGGCATTGGCGTCCACGCCGCCCGTCAGCACCTTGCCGGAGGAGGGCACCACGTTGTTGTAGGCGCGGGCCAGACGGGTGATGGAGTCCAGCAGGATGACCACGTCCTTTTTGAGCTCGACCAGGCGCTTGGCGCGCTCGATCACCATTTCGGCCACATGCACGTGGCGGGCGGCGGGCTCGTCAAAGGTGGAGGCGATCACCTCGCCCTTCACCGTGCGCTGCATTTCGGTCACTTCCTCGGGCCGCTCGTCCACCAGCAGCACCATCAGGTGCACGTCGGGGTAATTGGCCGTGATGGCGTGGGCGATGTGCTGCATCATCACCGTCTTGCCCGACTTGGGCTGCGCGACGATCAGCGCACGCTGGCCACGGCCGATCGGGGCAATGATGTCGATGACACGGCTGGTGATGTTCTCTTCCGACTTGATGTCGCGCTCCAGCCGCATCTGCTCCTTGGGGAACAGGGGCGTCAGGTTTTCGAACATCACCTTGTGCTTGTTCTGCTCGGGCGGCCCGCCGTTGACGGCATCCAGCTTGGTCAGCGCGAAGTAGCGCTCGCCGTCTTTCGGCGTGCGCACCTCGCCCTCGATCATGTCGCCAGTGTGCAGGTTGAATCGGCGCACCTGGCTGGGCGAGATGTAGATGTCGTCGGTGCTGGCGGTGTAGCTGGTGTCGGGGCTGCGCAGGAAGCCGAAGCCGTCCGGCAGGATCTCCAGCACGCCGTCGGCGAAGACCTGTTCGCCAGCGCGGGCACGCTTCTTGATGATCGCAAACATCAGCTCCTGCTTGCGCATGCGCCCGGTGTTTTCGATTTCGAGATCTTCGGCCTGCTTGAGGACTTCAGACACGTGAAGTGCCTTGAGTTCGTTTAAGTGCATGAAACGTCCTGCGGGAATGACAGCCCGTCACGGGGCTGCTGGAAACAATCTGGGGGAGGTCGGGGAGGACCGGGTTTGTGCGCCCGACCTCGAAGTTCTGAACCTGGAACTCGAACCGCTTCGACTTGCGAATCGGTGGTCAGGCCGGATTATGACAGGAAAAAAATGGAGGAAAAACGGGCCCGCGATGCGCGGTGCGGGCCCAGGGAGCAAACCGAAGAATCAGGCCAGTTGCTGGTCGATGAAGGCCACCAGTTGGGACTTGCTCAGCGCGCCCACTTTGGTGGCGGCCAGCTGGCCGTCCTTGAACAGCATCAGCGTGGGAATGCCACGGATGCCGAACTTGGCCGGGATCTCGCGGTTTTCGTCCACGTTCATCTTGGCGATCTGCAGCTTGCCCGTGTAGGTGGTGGCCACTTCGTCCAGGATCGGGGCGATCATCTTGCAGGGGCCGCACCACTCGGCCCAGTAGTCCACCAGCACCGGCTGGGCGGATTTGAGGACATCGGCCTCGAACGTGGTGTCGGAAACGTGTTTGATCAGGTCGCTGGCCATGAAGGAATCCTCTTGTCGAATGGAGATGCCGCTAAAGTTGGAGGCATTGTGACAGAAACCAACCCCCGCCGCGCGCCGCTGCGCGTCTCCCCCGCACCATGACAGGGCTTGATCCACAGGGCCTCGTTGGTGCGGATCCGGACACCTTGCAGGCCTGGTCGGTCTGGCTGGCGACGGTCTCGCAAGGCCTGGCGCAACGCGGGGCCCATGCCGGGCGCAGCGTGATTCTGCTGCCCTATGCGCAGCTGATGCCGGTGGCGGCGCGGCAGTGGGCCCAGCGGCATCCGGACGGGTTCGCGCCACGCTTCGAGACCAGCCGCAACTGGGCGCACCGGCTGGCCGCCTTTGCGCCGGGGCCGCAGGATGTGGCCTTCGACACCGCACGCGACCTGCTCACCGCGCAGGCCTTGCTCGAGCGTGCTGGCCTGGGTGCGCACCGGGAATTGCTGGCCGCCTCGCTGGTCGAGACCGCTACCCAGCTGGGTGCGCTGGCCGCCGCCGTTGCGCCCGAAGAGCGCAGCGCATGGGCCGAACAGGCCCAGGCTGCGGCGGGCCTGACCGCAGACGCCGGCGCGCTGGTGTTTGAAACCGCGGTGGCCCGGCTGGCCGTGGTCTGGGCAGGTGCGTCGGCCTACGCCACCGATGTGTTGTTCAGCCCCGCGGCGCACCACGGCGTGGACGCCCTGTTTGTGATCGAGGGCCTGCAGGCGGACCCGCTGGCACTTTCGCTGGCCCGGCACTGGGGCGGCAGCTGTGAGAGGCTGCCGCCCCCGCCGGCTCCCGGGCGCGGGGTGCTGGCCCTGCACACCGCCACCGACGGCGAGGACGAGGCCGAGCGCGCGGCCGCCTGCGTGCTGGCGCATCTGGCGGCGGGGCGTTCACCGGTGGCCCTGGCCGCCACCGACCGGGCCTTGACCCGGCGCGTGCGCTCGCTGCTGGGTGCCCGCGGCATCGCCATTCGGGACGAGAACGGCTGGAAACTCTCCACCACGCGCGCTGCCGCCCATCTGATGGGGGCGCTGCGCGCTTGCGCCTGGGACGCGAGCACCGATGCGGTGCTCGACTGGCTGAAGAACGCACCGGTCTGGTCGAACGCTCCGCTGCAGCCGTTGCAGCCGCTGGAGGCCTGGCTGCGCCGCGCCGGGTTGCCGGACTGGCGCGCCGTCGAGGCGGTGGCGCGCGGTGATGCTGAAGACCCCGGGAGCGCCGCCGACGTCGCCCCGTTGGTCGGCACCGTGGCGGCGCTGCGTGCCGCCTGCGCCGCGCCTCGCCCGCTGGCGCTCTGGTTGCTCGCGCTCAGGGAGATGCTGCAGGCCAGCGGCCAGTGGACACTGCTGTCTGCGGACGCCGCCGGTGCCAAGGTGCTCGCCGTGCTTCGGCTGGAGGAGGGTGCGCAGGCCGAGCTGTCCGATCTGCGCGCCGCCGGCCGGCGGCTCTCGCTGACCGAATTCACAGCCTGGGTGGATGCGGTGCTGGAGGCGTCCAGCCACGTGCCCGCGCACCCGGCGGCCGAGCAGGTGACCATCCTGCCGCTGAGCCAGATGCTGGCCCGCCCGTTTGGGGCGCTGGTGGTGCCCGGTTGCGATGAAGTCCGCCTGCCGGTGTCGCCCGAACCCCCGGGGCCGTGGACAGCGGCGCAGCGCGCCGCGCTGCGTTTGCCGGCGCGTGAGGAACTGGCTCGTGTGCAGCGCGCCGCATGGCAACACGCGCTGCAGACGCCCGCCTGCGACCTGCTCTGGCGCGCTGGCGACGAGGGCGGCGAGCCGCTGCTGCCCAGCCCGCTGGTGCAGGCCCTGCTGCTCGAAGGCGCGAACACCGCCTCCGCAGATCCGCGCGCCAGCCGCTCCCTCACGCCTGCGCCCGTGGCCAGGCCCTTGCCGGTCGGTGACACCTTGCCGGTGCGCCAGCTGTCCGCCAGCGCCTACAGCGACCTGCGCGCCTGCCCCTACCGGTTCTATGCGCTGCGCCAGCTCGGGCTCACGGAAGCCGAGGAGCTCGATGCCGCGGTCGACAAGCGCGATTTCGGCCTTTGGCTGCACGCCGTGCTGCGGCGCTTTCACGAGGCGCTGGCCCGCTCACCGGAGGCGGACGGGCCCGCCCGAGCAGCGCTGGCCGACGAACTGGCGGCTGAGGTCACGCGCGAGCGCGGCCTGTCCGACGCCGACTTCTTGCCCTTTGCCGCCATCTGGCCCGGCGTGCGCGACGGCTACCTCGCGTGGCTGGACAGCCCAGAGGGCCGCGAGGGCACGTTTGAAACGGCCGAGGCCTGGCGCGAGGCGGCGCTGGGCCCCTGGCGCCTGATCGGCCAGCTCGACCGCATCGACCGCCTGCCCGACGGTGGCACACGAGTCATCGACTACAAGACCGAATCCCTGCAGAAAACCCGTGATCGGCTGAAGGATCCGCTGGAAGACACCCAGCTCGCCTTCTACGCCGCGCTGGTGGGTGAGGGCGCGGCGCACGCCGCCTACCTGAACCTCAGCGAGCGAGAGGGCACGCGGCGCTTCGAACAGCCCGACGTCACCGCCCTGCGCGATCAGCTGCTCGCCGGCATCCAGCAGGACCTCGGACGCATCGCCGCCGGCGCCGCCCTGCCAGCCCTGGGCGAAGGCGCCGCCTGCGACTGGTGCGCGGCGCGTGGCCTGTGCCGGCGGGACTTCTGGGCAGACGAAGCGCCCCCGGTGGGAGCAGCGCCATGAACGCGGCCGCCTACGACATCAACGGCCAGCCGGCCAGCCGGGAGGCCTTCTATGCCATCGCCTGCGACCCGCGGCGCAGCGTCGCGGTGGAGGCCTGCGCCGGCGCGGGCAAGACCTGGATGCTGGTCTCGCGCATCGTGCGGGCGCTGCTCGACGGCGCGGCACCGCACGAGGTCCTGGCCATCACCTTCACCCGCAAGGCCGCCGGCGAGATGCGCCAGCGCCTGCAGGAGTGGTTGGCCGCCTTTGCGGCCGAACCCGACCCCGAAAAGCGCATCCAGGAGCTGATTTCAAGAGGAATCGGCCGCATCCCGGCGTCGAATGGTCATCAGGCGCTACAAGATTTGTACCGAACCGTGCTGGCCGCCGACCGCCCGGTGCAGATCCGCACCTTTCACAGCTGGTTTGCCGCGCTGTTGCGCGCCGCCCCGCTGGCCGTGCTGGAGGCCCTCGGCCTGCCCGGGCGCTTTGACCTGCTGGAACGTGACGACGAAGCGGTGGCCGAGGTCTGGCGCCCCTTCCAGGCCGCCGTGGCGCGGGACGAGGGGTTGCGACAGGACTACCACGCGCTGGCCGCGGTGCATGGCCGCTCGCAGACCCAGAAGGCGCTGGCGGCAGCCCTGGCCAAGCGCACCGAATTCACCCTGGCCGATGCCCACGGCGTGGTCGAGGCCAGCGTGCCGGCGTTCGGCCAGGTGTTTCCCGAGCTCGACGGCCTGGCCGCGCCGCAAGACTGGCTGACGCAGCGCGCCGACGCCCCCACGCTGCTGCTGGCCGCCGCGCAGGCCCTGGGCCGCGCCAGCGCCCCAACGGTGTCGGCCAAGGGCGGGGCGCTGGAGACGGCCGTGTCTGCCGGCGACTGGGCGGGCGTGGTGGACGCGCTGTTGACCCAGAAAGGGGAGCCGCGCAAGTTCAGTGACAAGCTGGCTGGCATCGAGGCCGTGCGTGCGGCGCAGGATGCGGTGCTGCGCATCGAGCTGGCCGGCGCCCAGCACGCCGCGTGGCTGTACCAGCAGCGCATGGCCCGCCTGACGCGCTGCCTGCTGGCCGAATACGCGGCGCTCAAGCGCGCCCGTGGCTGGGTGGACATGAACGATGTGGAGCGGGCTGCGCACCACCTGCTGGCCGATGGCGATCTGGCCGGCTGGGTACAGGAACGCCTGGATGCGCGCATCAAGCACCTGCTGATCGACGAGTTCCAGGACACCAACCCGCTGCAGTGGCAGGCGCTGAGCGCGTGGCTCGCGGGCTATGCCGGCGCGGGCGAGGCGCCCGGTGTGTTCATCGTGGGCGACCCCAAACAAAGCATCTACCGCTTCCGCCGGGCCGAGCCCCAGGTGTTCAAGGCGGCGCAGGCGTTCATCCGCGAAGGGCTGGGCGGCGACTTGCTGGCCTGCGACCACACGCGCCGCAACGCGCGCGGGGTCATCGCCACCGTGAACGCAGTGATGGACGCCGCCCAGGCCGGCGGGCGCTACGACGGCTTTCGCGAGCACACCACCGAAAGCTCCGAGGCCGGCGCGGTGCTGGCGCTGCCGCCCATTGCCCGGCCCGACAAAGCCACAGCCGACGAGCCCGCCGAAGCCGTCTGGCGCGACAGCCTGCTGAGCCCGCGCCACCAGCCCGAGGAAACCCTGCGTTGCCTGGAGGCCCGCCAGGCCGCCGCCTGGGTGGCGGCCCAGGTGACCTCCGGCGTGCCCCCGAACGAGATCATGGTGCTGGCGCGCCAGCGTGACCGCCTGGGACCGGTGGACGAGGCATTGCGCGCGCTGGGCATCGCCAGCGTGCAGCCCGAGAAAGCCGACCTGGCCGAAGCGCCCGAGGTGCAGGACCTGGTCGCGCTGCTGGATGTGCTGGTCTCTCCCGCCCATGACCTCTCGCTGGCGCGCGCGCTGAAGTCGCCGCTGTTCTGCGCCAGCGACGCCGACCTCACCGCGCAGGCGCTGCTGCGCCGCTCCCGGACAGAAACATCCGGTGCCGACGGGGCGCGCGGCCGGCGCACCGGCCCCGCCTGGCTGGCGCTGCTGCTGGCCCACGCCAACGAGTTGCCGCCCGCTCTGCAGGCAGCCGCCGCCCGGATCCCGCGCTGGCGCGAATGGGTCAACCAATTGCCGCCGCACGATGCACTGGACGCCATCTTCCACGACGCCGACGTGCTGGCCCGCTTTGCCGCCGCCGCGCCCCGCACGCAGCGCGCCGGCGTGCTGGCCAATCTGCGCGCCCTGTTGGCCGCTGCGCTGCAGATCGACGGCGGACGCTACCTCACGCCCTATGCGCTGGTGCGTGCGCTGCGCAAGGGCGGGTTGCCGGCCCCTGCGCGGGCCGACGCCCAGGCCGTGCGCCTGCTCACCATTCATGGCGCCAAGGGCCTGGAGGCCCACTGCGTGCTGATGCTGGACACCGACGCCCGCGGCGCACGCCCCGACAACATGGGCGTGCTGGTCGACTGGCCGGGCGAGGATCCGGTGCCGCAGCGCTTCATTTTTCTGGCCAGCGAAACCAGCCCACCGCCGGGTGCTGTCGCCGTGCTGGAGGCCGAGCAGCGCGAGCGCCGGCGCGAGGAGCTCAACGCCCTCTACGTGGCCATGACCCGCGCCAAGCACACGCTGGCCCTGTCCTGCGTGCAGCCGCACCAGGACCCCGGCGCCACCGCATGGCGCCGCATCCAGCCGCTGGCCCAGTCTGCAGCCGCCGCCGCGCCGGGACCTGTTGGTGCCCCCGCAGCTGCTGACACCGCCTTTTCAATGCTGGTTGTGCCTGATCCCGGCGCAGACGGGTCATATCCAGCTATCAAAAAGGAAGTCTTCAAGGAGGCGGAAGAGAGTTCGCTGGTCTCCCGTCAGGGCCAGGCCATGCACTGGCTGCTGGAACACGCCCACACCGGCGACCTGCAAGACCCGGCCCGGCTGGCCCGCGCCGCGCGCGAGTTCGACTTGCCCCTGTCCCTGGCCCGTGATGCCGCCGCCACCGCCCGGCGCATCCGCACCGGCGACGGCGCCTGGGCCTGGGAGCCCACGGTCATCGATTGGGAAGGCAACGAAATCACCCTGCTGCACCGCGGCGAGACCCTGCGCCTGGACCGCCTGGTGCGCCGGCGCGACACCGGCGAATGGTGGATCCTGGACTACAAGAGCGCTGAGCGGCCAGAAGAGCGGCCGGGGCTTCTGGACCAGATGAAGCGGTACCGCGAGGCCGTGAAAAAGGCCCATCCGGGGGCGGCGGTGCGGGTGGCGTTTCTGACGGGGGAGGGCCGGGTGGTGGAGGTGCGGCACGATCGGGGCGCCTGATGGCGCCCGGCCGGTCTGCTTGATCCCGTGGTTCGACCTCCGGCCATGCGGTGCGACGCCAAGGATCACTTAGCCCACCGCCTCACCGAATGAAATCTGATTTCCGTCGGGATCCACGATTCGACAGTCTTTCATGCCGTAGTCGCGAACCGCAAGCGGGCAGGTGACCGTCGCGCCAGCTGAAAGGATCTCGGCGCAGTACGCCTCCAGGCCAGAGACCACGATGTAGAGCCTGGCAGGAGCCAAGGCAGTTGCCGGCGGTGACAACTCCAGCATCAGCTCGACGTCGTTTCGACAGATCGATGCAACCGATGCGGGATCTCCCCACTTCCAGCCCAGCCGAAAGCCCAGGACGGACAGGTAGAACGAGATCGCCGCATCGACACTCGCGACCGGCAGGATGGGTGAGACCGAACGAAACAGTGGGCCGCTCATTTCAACTCCAGGGAAGGCAGGCTCTTGACGCAGCGAAATCCGATGTACACCACGGCCGTTTCGGCCGGTTTGCTCTGAAGGTGGTCGCGGTGCATTTGGGCCGCGCCGTACCACCAGGAGCCGCCGCGCGTGGGCCGGGCGGCGTCGGTGCCGCCGTCGGTCCATTCCCACACGTTGCCGCCCATCTCGAACAGGCCGTTGACCCCCGATTTTGTGCTGCCGTTGGGTGCATGGCCGCGCCCCCGGGTGGTGATGGCGGGGTGGGCATAGGCGGCGGTTGTGGGCGCCGCTCCGCAGTCGTCCAGGCAGTTGGCCCCCTGCGGGCTGGCACCCGTGGGGTAAGGGTAGGTCTGTCCGTTTTCAAGTCCGCTCGGCGCCTGGGCACGACGCTCGGTGTAGGCGGCTTCCATCCACTCGCCGTCTGTGGGCAGGCGCTTGCCTGCCCATTGGCAAAAGGCGCGGGCTTCGTGGAAGGTGAGGTGAACGGCGGGCTCGTTGCCGCTGGCCGTCAGACCGAAGGGTGTGCGCCAGGTCCAGCCTTTGCGTTGCACCCACCCGCCCTCAAACGTGCTGCCGCCGCCGGCCTTCTCGGCCGCGGTGACGGTGCCGGTGGCCTGCGCATAGCGGGCAAACTGCGCGATGCTGACCTCGGTGCGGTCGATCGCAAAACCGCGGATGGGCTGCATGTCGTTGGCCTGCGCATGCGCCCCGATTGCGAGCGGGAGCCCGACCAGCAGACGGATGAACAAATGGCGCATGGCCGCATTCTGATCAATGCCCGATAACCCTGCGGCGCGGGCCGGACGGCCGTGCGCTGCTTGCGTCAGGCTGGTGGCGGGACTCCGTTGCCGTCAGCGCGCGCTGGACGCGCCCGCCAGCAGCGCCTGCAGCGCCGCGGCCAACGGATCCTCGTTCCCCAGCAACCCAAACCGCACCGCAAAGTCCAGCGTCGCCAGCGCCGCGTCGGTGGTGAAACGACCGTCAGCGGCGGCGGCCAGGGCATCGGCCACGGGCCAGCACTGGTGCCAGGCCACTTCGCCGTCCTGGTTCTGCGGGGTGCGGCCGGCGGGCAGGCGCAGGTCGTACACATGCAGGTGCTCGCGCTGCAGGCCCTCCGGAATGTCGCAATGCAGCGCCACGATGCGCCCCGGCGTGGCCTGGGCGATTTCCTCAGGGGCCAGGCCGGCTTCCTCGAAAGCTTCGCGCTGCAGCGCCTCCCATGGGCTCTGGCCCAGGGGCACACCGCCGCCGATCAGGTTGTCGAGCTTGCCGGGGTCGGTGGGCTTGCTCAGGCTGCGCCTCGCCACCCAGAGGTGCGTGGGCTGGCCCCGGGCATCCGCCACGTAGCCGTTGCAGTGCGCGCCCAGCGTCAACGTGCCCCAGAAGCGTGAGGCCGCCCGCTCGATGGTGGCGTGGCTCACCCCGTGACCGTCCCACACGCCATAGGGCTCGTCGCGCCAGGCGACGATCAGGCCCTGGGTGCGCAGCTGCGCGTTCACCGTGGCCCAGCGGGTGTCGATGGCCGGGCTGTCACCGCCGAATTGCAGCGTGACGGCGTTCTGCGCCACGTCGATCCACTGCGGCCAGGCCGCCAGGGCGGGCACATGGACTTCGGCCACGCTGCCCACGGGCACCGGGCCTTGCGGGCCGTGCAGGACGACGGGGCGCCGGGGGGTGACGGTGTGTCGCGCGGCGCGCAGCGCGGGCCAGGGGGTGGCCAGGGGTGATGCGGCGGTCTTCATCGGGCAGCCAGGCTCAGGCGCTGAAGTCGGCCGCGAAGTCCGCCTCGGTCTGGGCGTTGACGCGGCCGCTGCGGCAGGCGTCGCGGAAGAAAGCGTAATCCTTCTCCACCTGGTCGGCATAGCCGTTGGCGTAGGCCACCAGGGCCTGGGCGAAGGTGTCGCTGGTGCCCAGGTAGGCGCTGACCTGCGTCGCACAGCCGCCGCTCTTGGCGT
>Ga0116175_1000853_pt1 | contig 20357 bp, 24 predicted proteins | sample AD_UKC125_MetaG_FD_89802 | JGI IMG/M metagenome (GOLD analysis project Ga0116175, IMG submission 89802) | Active sludge microbial communities of municipal wastewater-treating anaerobic digesters from USA - AD_UKC125_MetaG | ecosystem: Engineered > Bioreactor > Anaerobic > Digestate | place: USA... | reverse complement strand
TTTCTGAAAACTTTCAGAAAATTATTCCGCAATCAGGGTTTCGAGCCCCACTTTCATCATATCTGTGAAGGTATTTTGGCGCTCTTCAGCAGTTGTGTCCTCTTCTGGATTCACCAAACTATCAGAGATAGTCATAATTGCCAGAGTTTGAACGCCAAACTTAGCTCCCAGATAATATAGGGCCGCTGCTTCCATCTCCACTGCTTTTACTCCAAGCTGACCCAACTCCAAGTTACGGCTGAAGAGTTTTGGAGAATAAAAACTGTCCGATGACAAGACATTTCCAACGTGAGTTGTCAGGTTCAGATCTTTTGCGATATGGTAGGCCTTGTCCAAAAGGTCAAAGTCAGCGATCTGTGGTAAATCGTATTCTGGCCAGTCAATGTTGATCATCTTAGAGTTGGTAGCTGCAGCTTGAGCCAAAACCAGTTCGCGGACATGAACATCCTTGTTGAGAGAGCCTGCCGTTCCGACACGGATCAATTTTTTTACACCATATTCGTTAATCAGTTCATGGGCATAAATGGAGATGGAGGGCATGCCCATTCCCGTTCCCATAACAGAAACGCGGTGACCCTTGTAGGTTCCAGTGTAGCCAAACATGTTGCGAACTTCATTGAAGCAGACAGCATCTTCTAGGAAATTTTCTGCAATAAATTTAGCACGTAAGGGATCACCAGGAAGCAAGATTTTGTCGGCGATATCGCCAGGTTTAGCGGAAATATGGATTGACATTTTTTGTTACCTTTCTGTTTGAAATCTGATAAAAGGAAAGTTCAAGTTCAAATGAGAAGAACTTGAACAAGTTCATTTTGTGTTCGTTTACAACTCCGCTAGGATAGACTTAATGAGGCCTTTGAAGTTTCCCTTGATTTGTTGGGTGACTTCAACCACCTCTTCGTGGTTGAGCTCTGATTGGAAGCCAGCCGCAAAGTTGGTAATGGCTGAGATGCCGAGAACCTTGAGGCCAGAATGAGCTGCTACAATGACTTCTGGAACAGTGGACATACCAACAGCATGGGCTCCCATAGTCTGGAAGGCACGGATTTCAGCAGGGGTTTCATAGGTCGGACCGGTCACACCAAGATAGACACCGTCGTCCAGCTTGATGCCCATTTTTTCAGCAATAGCATGGGCTTTTTCACGGTATTCCTTGGTGTAGGCATCAGACATATCTGGGAAACGAGGGCCAAATTCTTCCAAATTTTTGCCAATCAGCGGATTTTGACCAGTCAGATTGATATGGTCTGTAATAGCCATCAGGGTACCTGGACCGTAGCCGATACCTCCCGCAGCATTGGTGACAATGACACCTTGACAGCCCAGAGCCTTCATGACACGGACTGGGAAGGTTACGACTTCCATTGGATTTCCTTCATAGAAGTGGAAACGTCCTTGCAGAGCCAAGACCTTGCGTCCTGCCAAGTCTCCATAAACCAGTTTTCCGGCATGGCCAACAACGGTTGATTGCCCCCAGTTTGGAATGTCGGCATAATCGATGACAATGGCATTTTCCACTTCTTCTGCCAGTTCACCCAGGCCTGATCCTAAAATCAGACCAAACTCAGGTTCTGTCAAACCCTTTTCGACTAAAAAGTCTCTTGTTTCAATAATTTTTTCTAATAGTGACATAAATGTAGATACCTAGCCCTTCAGGCGTGCAACGCAAAGATAGAAAATTCGACAAAGGATGCAATCATCTTCGTAATATCCATCTTTTTTGCACGGCTGGCCGGGCCTGTTTGGTTAGCTAGTAAACCAAACATTCCTTTCTAAAATGGTCGTAATATTCTTCATTTTTCCAATAAGGTTGCCTGAACCTTTTTTGGCAGCTTGCTAACCACGAGTTGGTAGGAGCTTGTAATGAGGGAGGCCAGCATTTCTTTACTAATCTCAGCCGAAGTCAAATCAATCGAATTCCAATGAACTTTATTGGTGTAATAACCTGGTCGGATAGCTTGATAGCTTACCCTCAGCTCTTCATTGACCTCAGGCACATTTTTCAAAGTGATAAAACTTTCTCCCCCAGACTTTGCTGACAGCAAACCGAAATATTTTCCTGCAATATCAAAATAGTAACAATCCCAATCTTCACGATAATAGACTTGGGCCCCTGTTAGGTTATTCCCCTGAGCAATACAAAATTCAACCCTTTCTTCAACTGACATAGTTGCCTCCTTATAAATACTCTGACCAATCATAGTCTGGCATTTTTTCTTGAATGATTTCTAGTGGTCGGCAGAGAAAAGCTGCATCTTCTCTCTCAACAATGGGGCGATTGAGCAGGACTGGATTGTCAACCATCATCTGAAACAGTTCATCTTCGGAATGCTGGGAGGCTTCTTCAGGTGACAGTCTAATTAGCGCAGAAGGCCGAACCTCCATTTTAGCCAGAAGTCGCTCTATATCTGTCCTTGAAAGGGGATTTTCCAGATAATTGACCCAATCTACTTCTAGTTCTTGTCCGGCTAACAGCACGCGTAATTTCTTACATTTGCTGCAAGCAGGGTTGAAATAGACTCTCAGTTTTTCCATGTCTATACCAAGCTCTTTAGGAATGATTCCCCAATCATGGCCTTGTCAACTCCGAAGTTCTCAGCGATAGTGGCTGAAATATCGGCAAAGTGACCGACTGGAAGAGTCCCATGACCCTTGAAGGATGGGCTGTAGGCCAAGAGAGGCACATACTCGCGGGTGTGATCAGTTCCGGCATAAGTTGGGTCATTGCCATGATCGGCAGTGATGAGGAGCAAATCATCCTCCTTCATGGCTGCCAGGATTTCTGGCAGGCGAGCATCAAATTCCTGCAAACAATCCCGATAACCAGCAGGATTGCGGCGGTGGCCATAAACTGCATCAAAATCCACTAGGTTGGTGAAGGAGAAGCCTTTTTCAAATTCAGGCATTGTGAGGGTTTCCAGCAGGACATCCACACCGTGCGCATTAGACTTAGTATGTCCCATGTCATTTGTGATACCAGAACCGTTGAAGATATCACTGATTTTACCAACTGAGTAGGTTGGTACTCCTGCATCTGCCAACTTGTTAAGGACGGTATCCTCAAATGGTGATACGGCATAGTCATGACGGTTGGCCGTCCGGGAAAAGTTACCTGGTTCTCCCACATAAGGGCGGGCAATGATGCGACCGAGCAGGGCGGGCCGCTCCAAGGTAATGGAGCGGGCGTATTCACAGATACGATAGAGTTCCTCCAGGGGAATCACCTCTTCATGAGCTGCAATCTGCAAGACAGGATCTGCGGAGGTGTAGACAATCAGCTCACCGGTTTCCATTTGGCGAGGGCCAAAGTCATCAATGACAGCGGTACCTGAGTACGGCTTATTGGCTTCGCGGATGATTTTACGACCTGAAAATTCTTCGATTTTGGTCAAAATCTCTTCTGGGAAACCGTCCCAAAAGGTATCAAAAGGCTCTGTAATGTTGAGGCCCATGATTTCCCAGTGGCCGGTCATTGTGTCCTTACCCAGGGAAACTTCTTCCAACTTGGTTGCATAACCTGTTGGATTGGCCTCAGCAGGAACGGTTTTGAGGGGGACTTCCCGGGGGATGTTTCCCAGACCCAGCTTGGCCATGTTTGGAACTTCAAGACCTACTGTTTTTGAGATGTGACCCAGGGTATCTGAGGCCCCATCTGGTACTGCAGCATTAACAAATTCATTGGCATCTAGTGCTGCACCAATTCCAACAGAATCCAGCACTACCAAATGAATACGATTATATGTTAACATAGTCGTCTCCTTTTTAGATTTAGTTTAATCTAAACTCATTATACCACAATTTTGAATCCGAATGTTCGGTTTTTGTATTCGATTTCATAAAAATTTCTACAACAAAAAACCATCCAAATTTGACTTTGGATAGTTTGTTACATTAGAGTTTTCCGACTTGGATACGGTTGAGGGCACGTTGCAAGGCAATCCGCGCACGGCGCTCCATATCCGCATTGTGGGTACTATGAGCTTCTTCCATTTCCCGTTCTGCTCGAAGTTTAGCCCGTTCAGCCCGGCTGACATCAATATCGCGCTCACGTTCTGCAGAATTAGAGACAATGGTAATCAGATCCTTTGAAATCTCAATGATGCCCCCATTGACAGCAATCCAATCTACATGATTTTCATCATCAACACGGCGGACCTTAATTTCTCCTATTTCGAGAACAGCGATCAGGTCGATATGGCCTGGATAAATCCCCAGTTCACCTTCCGTCGTTTTGACTAGGATAAAGGCTGCGTGGTGGTCATAACGGATACCATCAGGAGTTACGATTTGAACAGTCATTTGCTCCATACTACACCTCTAGAATCCCATTTTCACAGCTTTGGCCACCACATCTTCAATTGAACCTACATTTCGGAAGGCATCTTCAGGCAATTTATCATGTTTACCAGCCAGAATTTCCTTAAAACCTTTAACAGTTTCTGCAACTGGAACATAAGAACCCGGTAGACCAGTGAACTGCTCCGCAACGTTAAAGTTTTGCGAAAGGAAAAATTGAATTCGACGTGCACGGCCAACCAAAGTTTTTTCCTCATCGGACAACTCATCCATCCCCAAGATAGCGATGATGTCCTGTAATTCCTGATACCGCTGAAGGACTCGTTTCACTTCCATGGCTACTTCATAGTGATCTTCACCTACAATCTCAGGAGCCAAAGCTCGTGAACTTGAAGCCAGTGGATCTACCGCTGGATAAATACCTAGTTGAGTGAGCTTCCGTTCCAAGTTTGTAGTCGAATCCAAGTGGGCAAAGGCCGTCGCAGGAGCTGGGTCCGTATAGTCATCAGCCGGTACATAGATGGCCTGGATGGAGGTAACAGAGCCCTTCTTAGTGGAAGTAATCCGCTCCTGCAATTGTCCCATTTCCGTTGCCAGTGTTGGCTGGTAACCAACCGCTGACGGCATCCGCCCCAAAAGGGCAGACACTTCCGAACCCGCCTGGGTGAAACGGAAGATATTGTCGATGAAGAGCAAGACATCCTGCCCCTCCACATCGCGAAAATATTCTGCCAGGGTCAAACCCGTCAGGGCTACCCGCATCCGAGCGCCTGGTGGTTCATTCATCTGACCGAAGACCATGGCCGTTTTTTCAATGACGCCTGATTCCTTCATTTCCCAGTAAAGGTCATTTCCTTCACGGGTTCGCTCACCAACACCTGTAAAGACTGAAATCCCACCGTGCTCTTGAGCGATATTGTGAATCAATTCCTGAATCAGTACGGTTTTTCCAACCCCGGCACCACCAAAGAGTCCGACCTTACCACCTTTTAAATAAGGGGCTAGTAAGTCGATAACCTTGATTCCTGTTTCTAGAATTTCAGTTGATGTTGACAAGTCATCGAAAGTTGGAGCTTTCTTGTGGATTGGCTCACGTTGCGCATCTTCCGCAAAAGGTTCCTCCAAATCAATGGTTTCACCCAGCACATTGAAGACACGACCCAATGTTTCTTTTCCGACCGGCACAGAAATTGGTCGGCCAGTATCCAGAACTTCCATTCCCCGAGTCAAGCCATCTGTTGATTCCATGGCAATGGTTCGCACGATACCATGCCCAAGTTCTAAGGCGACTTCAAGTACGACCTTTTGCTTGGATTGGTCATTTTTATAGACAACGAGTGCATTGTTAATCTCAGGAAGTTTGTCGTCCACTGCAAATGCGACATCCACAACTGGTCCGACAACCTGAGTGATTTTGCCTGAACTCATCTCTTCTCCTCTCTCAAGATGATCAATCAAACACTGTTAAAGCCTGATTGTCATCTATATTCTTAATCCAGGGCAGAGGCGCCAGCCACAATCTCAGTGATTTCCTGAGTGATAGCAGCCTGGCGGGCTCTGTTGTACTGGATTGTTAAATCTGCAATGACATGTTTGGCATTGTCAGTTGCTGTTTGCATGGCAGTCATACCTGCCGCACTTTCAGCTGTTTTTGCATCTAGAATCGCCCCATAAATCATGGACTCTGCATATTGAGGAAGCAACTGCTCCAAAATCGCATCACGACTGGGCTCCATCTCAAAACTTGCTGTATATCCGTCCACCTCATTGTGATCCAAATCTTCAATCGGCAGCATCTGCTGCACACGAACTTGACTGGTCAAACTGTTGATATGGTGGTTATAACAGACATAGAGGGCATCAAAGATTTCATTTTTATACATTTCAACAGATTTTGAAATAATCTTTTGAACTTCATCAAAACTCGGATGATCAGCAAGGCCCCGTAATTCAAAAATAGGTGCCATATCTCGGTTGCGGAAAAAGTCTGCTCCCATACCGCCTATGGCAATAATTTCATACTCGTCCTTACCATCATGATCTTGCTCAATCATGCCCATAACAGCCCTTAGGATAGTCGAATTATAGGCCCCCTTGAGACCACTATCTGAGGTAATGACGATATAACCAGTCTTTTTAATCTCACGACGAATCAACATGGGGTTGGTGGCCCCATCATTCATAAGTTCACTACGCAACAGGTCTGTCGTTACTTGACGGACCTTTCTGGCATAAATTTCAAATGATTTGGCTGCCTGTTCTGACTTGGCTAATTTAGCCGCAGAAACCATGTGCATGGCACCTGTGATTTGACTGGTTTTCTTTGTTGATGCAATTTTGTTCTTGATTTCATTTAGAGAACCCGCCATACACTACTCCTCTACTTGTAAACAGACTGGTTTTTAAATTCTTGAATCGCTGCATCCAAGACTTCTGCATCTGGCAAATCCTTTGTGGTACGAATTACGTCCAGCAAGGAATCATGATTGAGGTCAAAATAGGCATAGAGATCTTCTTCAAATGCCGAGATATCATCAATCGGTACAGAATCCAGGAAACCATTGGTCAAAGCATACAGAATTAGCACCTGCTTTTCAACTGGCAATGGCTTGTGTAGCGGTTGCTTGAGGACTTCTACTGTTCGACGTCCTCGATTGAGCTTGGCTTGAGTTGCAGCATCCAAATCTGAACCAAACTGGGTGAAGGCTTCCAGCTCACGATAAGATGCCAAATCGATCCGCAAGGTACCGGCCACTTTTTTCATGGCCTTGATTTGGGCAGAACCACCGACCCGCGATACGGATGAACCTGCATCAATGGCTGGACGAATCCCTGAGTTGAAGAGATCATCTTTCAGGAAGATTTGTCCATCTGTAATGGAAATCACGTTGGTTGCGATGTAGGCAGAAATATCACCTGCCTGAGTTTCAATAAGGGGCAGGGCTGTAATAGAGCCACCGCCTAGCTCGTCAGAAACCTTGGCAGATCGCTCCAGTAGGCGAGAGTGCAGGTAGAATACATCCCCTGGATAAGCTTCGCGACCTGGTGGACGACGAAGGAGCAAGGAAAGTTCGCGATAGGCCACCGCTTGCTTGGATAAATCATCGTAGACAATCAGGACATGCTTGCCTTCATACATGAACTCCTCTGCCATTGCGACTCCTGCATAGGGGGCCAAAAAGAGTAAGGGAGAGGGTTGAGAGGCCGAAGCAGTTACCACGATTGTATAGTCCAAAGCCCCATATTGACGGAGGGTTTCCACCTGAGTCCGAACTGTTGATTCCTTCTGCCCAATGGCCACATAGATACAAATCATATCCTGGCCTTTTTGGTTGAGAATGGCATCGATGGCCACTGAGGTCTTCCCTGTCTGACGGTCCCCAATGATCAATTCCCGTTGGCCGCGGCCGATTGGTACCAAGGCATCAATGGCCTTAAGCCCTGTTTGCAAGGGTTGGTTTACAGATTTCCGTTGCATCACACCTGGAGCAGGGTATTCAATAGGACGAGTCTTGTTTGTGTGGATTTCTCCCAGACCATCCACTGGTTGGCCAAGTGGATTGATAACACGACCAATCAAGGCAGATCCAACTGGAACTTCCATGATCTTGCCTGTGCGACGGACGACCGAACCTTCACGAATATCTGAGAATTGTCCTAAGATAATGATGCCGACATCAGTGGTTTCCAAGTTTTGAGCCATACCGATGGTCCCATTTTCGAAGACAAGGAGTTCACCACTCATGGCATTGTCCAATCCTTGCGCACGCGCAATCCCATCCCCGATATAGGTCACGACCCCAGTTTCCGTGTAGTCAAAATCCGGCTGAAAGTCGTCAATTTGTTGTTTTAGTAAAGCGCTAATTTCTTGTGTATTGATGACCAAAAGAACACCACTTTCTATTTTATAGCTTTTTTCTAATGTCTCCTAATTGTGCACGGACACTAGTATCAATCACTCGATGGTTGACATTTACGATAAATCCACCCAGCAATTCTTTATCAATTTCTTCAATGACATTGTGAACTTTGACCGAAAAACGTTCCTCAACAATAGCAGTTAAACGCTGTTTTTGCTCTTCTGTCAAGGCTTGGAAAGAGGTCACCACCATGTCATATTCGTTTTTGCTCTTGCTGATTTTTAAGAGAATATCCTCCAAAGTCGGCAGGAGAAGGTCGTAGTTTTCATCCTGAATCAGCGTTTCGATCAAATCGTTAATAAAGCGATAGGATGACTGACGCAGGTTACGAACAAAACCTGCCTTATCCTCGCTAGAAACAGTTGGAGAACTGAGAATACGATTCAGCTTGGTTTCCTCAATGATGACAATCATCCGTTGCACTTCATCATAGATAGCCCAGATATCCTCACGGTAGGCGATGTTTTCTACGAATTGATAAGCATATTGGTGCACAACGGTTGCTTCTTTTACACCCATTATTTTTCTCCTAATCTATCAATATAGCGATCGATTAAGGCACTGTGGGCCGCTTGATCCAAATCCTCTAAAATAATTTTTCCTGCCAAATCAACTGCCAAGCTTGCCACTTGCACCTTGAGCTGTTCCTGTGCTTCGCGTTTTTCAGCAGCAATTTCGAGCTTGGCCTTATCTTTCAATGCTTGTGCTTCTACATCAGCCTGGTCGACAATATGTTTTTTCTCAACCTTGGCTCTAGCAACAGCATCTTGAATAATTTTCTTACCTTCTATCCGACTTTGCTCCAGCTCAACCTGGCGTTGTTTGACCAGGGCAGCTGCTGCTTGATTTTTTTCTTCCGCAGCATCGATTTCTCCAGCAATTTTTTCTGCACGTTGTTCAAAAATTCCTGTCAAATTTTTCCAAGCAAATACGCGGATGAGGATAATCAGAGTCAAAAAGGATGCTGTGACTAGAATGAAATTTCCAAGTATGGTAGCACTTGTACTCAATACTGTAATCATGAATAATCTTTTCCTTTCCTCTTAGTGTCCGCCACTGATTTTCTTATTTAAATACATAGAGACCAGCATGACAAATACATAGCCTTGCAAACAGGAAATAAAGACTGAAAAGGCAGTCCATACCACGTTGAGCATGAAGGCTATTGGATAGGCAAAGGCACTAGCATGGGCCAATTTTAACAAGAGGCCAACCAATACTTCGCCTGCATAGATATTACCATAGAGACGCAAACCAAGTGATGCCAAGTTTGTCACTTCCTCTAGGATGTTCATCGGAGTCATGGCAAGTGGCGTTACAAAGGCTTTCAGGTATGCTCCCAAGCCTCGGCGACGCACCCCTTCTATATGGACAAAAATAGTCGCAATAGCTGCCAGACCAAGGTCATAGGCCATATTGGCTGTTGGCGATGTCCAAAGGTTGTATCCTTCTGGTGTTTCAATCTTGGTCATGAGACCCAGATTATTGGCGACCACCAAAAATGTAAAGGCTACAAAAAAGAACAAATTATAACGCTTGGATTCTTCGTCCCCCAAATTGCCCTTGGTAAAACCGATGGTCAATTCATAGACGTACTCCAAAACATTTTGTTTTCCGGTGGGTTTGAGCTGCATCTTGCGACTGGCCCAAAAGACCAGAAGAAAAATAATGAAAATCGTGATAGCGGAGACCAATACCATGGTCAAATCAAAGGTAACTGGACCAAGGTTTAGGGTTGGATTTATACTTTCTTCCAAAGAAGCTTCCCCCTTTTCTACATTCTACCGATGATGATTAACCACGGAACAAGAAGGTCATGGCCAAAGTTACAAAGAAGGTACCCTCAATGAAGGCAACGCCCAAAAAGACACCCGACATCAATTTACTCTGCAATTCAGGTTGACGGGCTGTTCCGTTTAGGTAGGCAGCTACCAAGATTCCTTCACCAATACTGACACCCAAAGTTGCGAGTCCTAATGCCAATGCTGACAAATCCATAATGATTCTCCTTTTAAAAATTTATACTTTGTAAGTATACTCCTAAAAAATGCTTTTGTCAAGAAAATACAAGTCTTTTAAACGTTTTCAGAAAAACAAACTGACAATAGAAAAAAGGTCTATTTCAACCTTTCTTCCTATTTATATATTATCTTCCAAGTGAGTGACTTCTTCTGCAAACAATTTGGCCATTTCTTCAAGACGGAGAGTTTCTGTATCAATAGTGATGGCATGGCTGGCAATCTTATCTGTATCTGCGAAGAATTCGATATGATTGGCTAGGTTCAAGAGCTTCACTGGCGCATCTCCTCCATATTCCCCATCTAGGTTGAGTAAGAGACGATCTGTGCTGCCTTCTGCTGCCTCGATACTCAGTTTTTTCGTCTTAAGATATTCCACATGCTTGTGTTCAATATGCTTTCCTCCATCTAAGACAAGGCGAAGCAAATGAAGAATTTCAAAAAGATTGCCTGTTTTGACCATGATGAGTGTAAACTTACCATCATCTAATTTGGCATCTGGAACGATTTGTTCAAAACCGCCAATTGAGTTGGTCAAAGCCACAAATATCATGGAAACCTTACCTTCAAATACGCCCTTATCATGCTTGACCCGAACCGGTCTAAACTTAACCTGAGGCAGGAGTTCCGCACCCTTGACCACATAAGCTAGATAACCAAAGGTCGTCTTGAGCTGGCTCGGAACACTGTAAGTCAGCTCCGTCAGGGTACCCGCCGCAGCGATATTGATAAAGTAGCTTTGGACATCTTTTCCATCTTTTTTGGTTTTGGCCAAGCCAATATCCATGAGGATAGTTTGGTTCTTCCCAATCAACTTGGCAGCCTCAACAGGATTGCCTCGCGGAACCTTGAGGGCTCTGGCATAGTCATTCGTTGTTCCTGTTGGGATGATGGCCATTTTTGGTCGGCGTTTGAGCGGAGCAATACCATTGACCACTTCGTTGATGGTCCCATCACCACCAGCTGCTATCACCAAATCAAAACCAGCCTTAGCTGCTCTGGCAGCCTCATTTTTGGCAGAATCCTTGGCAGGTGTGGTTTGGAAAGCAGAAGTTTCATAACCAAATCCTTCCAGAATGTTCAAGACTTCTGCCACATTTTTTTTCATGATTTCCTGACCAGAGGTCGGATTGTAAATCAATCGCGCACGTTTTCTTTTTTCCATCATCATTCTTTACAGACTTTCTAACCAGGCCTCATCCTTGACTTCGATGCCAAGTTCCTGAGCCTTGGTCAATTTACTGCCGGCATCACTGCCAGCTACTACTAGGTTAGTTTTCTTTGAAACAGAGCTAGCAACATTGGCACCTAGACTTTCTAGTTTGGCTTTGGCTTCACTTCGTTTTAATCGCTCCAACTTCCCTGTCAAAACGACTGTCATCCCAGAAAGCAAACCATCTTCGACCGCAACTTGACCTGTGTAGACCAAATTGACCCCTGTGCTTTTTAGCTCAGACAAGAGCTCTTGAACTCCTTGGTTAGCAAAATAGGATATGAGGGATTTGGCAATGACCTGTCCTAGTCCTTCGATTTGGGCTATGTCTTCTGCACTAGCCCTGGCCAAATTTTCTAGACTGACAAATTTCTCCAGAAGAATTTTACTAGCCTTGCTGCCGACATGGCGAATCCCTAGGCCAAAAAGCAATTTCTCAGCAGAGTTCTCCTTAGAAGCCTGAATGGCTTGATAGAGTTTAGCTGCTGATTTTTCCTTAAAACCTTCCAGTTTTAAAAGATCATCAATGGTTAACTGATAGATATCTGCCACATCCTTGACCAAACCAGCCTTGAACAGTTTTTCAACAATAGAAGTTCCCAATCCAGCAATATTCATCGCATCCCGGCTAGCAAAATGCTCCAGTCGGTTCATGATTTGCGATGGGCAATGAGGATTGATGCAGCGTAGGGCAACTTCATCCTCATAGTGCATCAGGGGGCTAGCACAAGAGGGACAATTGACTGGAATAGGCATGACCTCTTGCTGGTCACGCTTTTCTTCTACCACCCGCAAAACCGCTGGAATAATATCCCCTGCCTTGTAGACAATGACCGTATCGCCGATGCGGATATCTTTTTCAGCAATATAGTCCACATTGTGAAGTGTAGCCCTGCTAACTGTGGTTCCTGCCAGTTGGACCGGAGTCAGGTTTGCTGTGGGGGTAACGACCCCTGTCCGGCCTACGGTCCAGTCGACAGACAAGATTTCTGCTTCTTTTTCTTCAGCTGGAAACTTATAGGCAATGGCCCATCGCGGGGCCTTGACAGTAAACCCAAGTTCCTCTTGGATGGCCAAATCATTGACCTTGATGACGATGCCATCAATTTCATAAGGTAGTTCGTTGCGTTTGGCAGCAATTTTCTCGATAAACTCCCAAACTTCCGCCATAGACGAGGCCAGCACAAAGTCATGGTTGGTCCTAAAACCAAGCTGATCTAATTCAGCTAGGACCTGTGATTGGCTGCTAGCCTCCGTCGGGCTAGCCTCTTGGTATAGAAAACTCGCTAAACCACGGGAAGCAACCATTGCTGTATCCAACTGTCGCAAGGTCCCAGCAGCAGCATTTCGCGGGTTGGCAAACTCAGGCTCCCCCTTCTCCTGCCGCTCTAAGTTAACGCGTTCAAATGAGGCCTTGGGCATATAACATTCTCCACGAACGGTGATGTCCAGGGGTTCAGGCAAGGTAAGGGGAATGTCCTTGACCCGCTTGAGGTTTTCTGTGATATTTTCACCGACACTCCCATCCCCCCGAGTGGCCCCGACCACCAAACGGCCATCTTCATAAGTCAGGGAAATAGAGAGTCCGTCGATCTTGAGTTCACAAATGTAGGTTGCATGAGGAAATTCCTTGCGTACCCGCTCATCAAAGGTTTGCAATTCTTCCAGAGAAAAGGCATCCTGCAAACTATAGAGGGGATAGATATGGGTATATTTCTCAAAGCCGTCCAAAATCTTTCCGCCAACCCGGTGAGTCGGGCTATTGGGCAAGATGAGCTCTGGGTGGGCTGTTTCCAAATCGACCAGCTCCCGATACAGTCTGTCATAGTCTGCATCAGAAACACTGGGATTGTCCAAGCGGTAATATTCATCAGAATAGCGATTCAGTAATTCTACGAGTTCATTTATTCTTGTCTTCATAGTCCTATTATATCACGATTTCTTAAAGATTTATGAAATGAAAGAACTGCATTTTGATGAAAAATACCAAGCAAATCCGAGAATTTTTTGCCTAGAAAAGGTATAATGGATAAAATAAGATTTTTGGAGGCTTTTATGGCAATTACCTATAAAAAAGAAGATGATTTGGAAAGAATCTTGGAGGAATTTGCATCCTTTGATAAATTGGAAGAAATTGAATTTCCAGATCCTAAGTCTAAACCAGCCAGTGAAACTGAAGAAGTGAACTAAGATGACAGACCTTTTTCAACAACTTCCAACTTCGGTCTTGCAGATGGGAGCCATCTTTCTGTCTATCATGATTGAAGCCCTGCCCTTTGTCCTCATTGGGTCTATTATATCTGGCTTTATCGATGTCTATATCACCCCGGATAGGGTCCATGCCTTTCTTCCACAGAACAAGATTCTTCGAATTCTTTTTGGAACTTTTGTTGGCTTTATTTTTCCCTCATGTGAATGTGGGATTGTTCCTATCGTCAACCGCTTTTTGGAAAAGAAAGTGCCTACCTACACAGCGGTGCCCTTCTTGGCAACAGCCCCCATCATCAATCCGATCGTCCTCTTTGCTACCTATACAGCCTTTGGTAATTCAGTTCGCTTTGCCCTCTTTCGGGCCCTGGGTTCGATTCTAGTGGCACTGGTTCTGGGAATTTTCTGGGGCTTTGTGGCTAAAGCCCCCATTCTCAAGCAGGATGGGGCAAAAGTTCATAGCCATGATTTTTCGGATAAGAGGGGTTGGACCAAGGTTGGCTATGCCCTGATTCAAGCCATTGATGAATTTTTTGACATGGGACGCTACCTGGTTTTTGGCTGTCTCTTTGCCAGCTTCGTCCAGGTCTATGTCCCAACCTATGTCCTGACCCGCATCGGCCACAATTCACTGACGGCCATCCTACTCATGATGGTTCTGGCCTTCCTGCTCTCCCTTTGCTCGGAAGCAGATGCCTTCATCGGAGCTTCCTTGCTAGCTAGCTTCGGCTTTGCCCCAGTTATGGCCTTTCTCATCATCGGTCCTATGATTGATATCAAAAATCTACTGATGATGAAGAACCATTTTACCAATAAATTCATTCTGCAATTCATTAGCTTGATTACGCTGGTGATTCTGGCTTATTGTTTGATGATTGGAGGTTTTTAGATGCTTCGATTTTTAATCTTGGTCGGCTACTTTGAGATGACCATGTACCTCTATGTGACCGGCAAATTGGACCAGTATATCAATCTCCACTATTCTTATCTGGCTTTTCTTTCTATGTTTTTGACCTTTGGCCTGGCTATCGTGCAGCTCATGGTCTGGATGAAAGACATGAAGGTTCACAGCCACTTGCAAACCAAAGCAGCCCAGTTGACTAGCCTGGCACTGCTCCTGATTCCTCTGGGAGTGGCCTGGCTCTTCCCGACCGTCAGTCTGGATGCGACAACGGTAGCCGCTAAGGGCTATCACTTCCCTTTGGCTGCCGAGGTGGATGACCAGACCCAGCAACAAGAAGGGACCAGTGTCCAATACTTAAAACCGGACACCTCGACCTACTTTACAAAGTCAGCCTACCAGGAAGAAATGCGCAAGGTGGCTGATCAATACTTAGATCAGGACTTGATTCAAATCACCGCAGACAACTACATGGCCGTCATGGAAGTTATCTATGATTATCCGGACGAATTTGTCGGAAAAACAGTGGAGATGACTGGTTTCGTCTACAATGACCCTGACAATCCCAATCAGCAATTTCTTTTCCGTTTCGGGATTATCCATTGTATCGCGGATTCTGGTGTCTATGGTCTCTTGACCACTGGGCAAACCCAGCATTTTGTCAATGATACCTGGGTTAAAGCTCGAGGCACAATAAAGATTACCTATCACAATTCCTTGGAACAAAGCCTGCCTAGCTTGGAATTGACAGACTTAATCCAAATCCAAAAACCCTCGAATCCTTATGTTTACAGGGTATTCTAGCTTTTGGCTCGAAAAAGTTAATTTTTCAGAATATTTATGCTATAATACAAGAAGATTAGAACAGATTGGAAAGTAAACTATGTCATCACCTGTCTTATTTACCATTTTTGGTGCCAGCGGAGACTTGGCCAAGCGCAAGCTCTATCCTTCCCTTTTTAGACTTTACAAGGCTGGCCATCTGGCTGAGAACTTTGCGGTTATCGGGACTGCCCGCCGCCCTTGGACCAAAGAATTTTTCGAGTCAACCGTCATCGAATCCCTTGGGAATCTTCCTGACAATGCGCGCCAGGCCCATGAATTTGCCAGCCACTTCTACTACCAGAGTCACGATGTTAATGACACTGAACACTATCTTGCCTTGCGAAATCTGCAACAAGAATTGGGTCAGCGCTACAAAACTGAAAACAACAAGGTTTTCTTCCTGTCAATGGCTCCTGAATTTTTCGGAACCATTGCCAAGCATCTCAAATCTGAGAATATTGTGGATGGCACTGGCTTTGAACGACTCATCATTGAAAAGCCCTTTGGTACCAGTCTAGAAACAGCTGAAAAGCTCAACCAAGAACTGGCTCAAACCTTTGAAGAAGACCAGATTTACCGTATTGACCACTACTTAGGCAAGGAAATGGTCCAAAATATCTTTGCTGTGCGCTTTGCCAATATCATTTTTGAACATATTTGGAACCGAGATTTCATTGACAATATTCAAATCAGCTTTGCAGAGTCCATCGGGGTTGAGGACCGGGGTGGCTACTATGATCACTCTGGTGCCCTTAAGGATATGATTCAAAATCATGCCCTTCAAGTCCTCTCTATCCTGGCCATGGACAAGCCAGCCAGCTTTAGGGAGGCAGATGTCCGAGCGGAGAAAATCAAGGTTTTCCAAAATCTCAAACAACAGACCGACGAAGAAATCAAGCGCAACTTCGTACGTGCTCAATACTCAGAAGGCCGCATCGATGGTCAACACTATATTGGCTACCTGGATGAAACCAATATTGCTGCCAACTCGCAGACAGAAACCTTCGCTGGCGGAGTCTTCTTTGTCGATACAGACCGCTTCCGCGATGTTCCCTTCTTCTTCCGCACCGGCAAACGCCTGACGGAAAAGGGAACCCGGGTCACCATTACCTTTAAAAAAGCGGAAGACATCTTTGGTCAACATTCCGAGCAAAATATCTTGACCATTTATATTCAGCCGACGGAAGGCTTCTCCCTCTTTATCAACGGCAAGGAAGTGGGCTCGACCTTCTCCCTGACCCCTGCAAAATTAAGTTGGCGCCACAGTGCTGCTGCCCTTGGTAATTCACCTGAGGCCTATGAAAAACTCTTCTTTGATGTCTTGAATGGGGACTCTACCAACTTTAGCCATTGGGAAGAAGTCAAGGCCAGCTGGACTTTGATTGATCAAATTGTACGTGTCTGGACTGATAACCAGTCACCCCTCCATACCTACCCAGCAGGGACCATGGGCCCGCAGGCCATCTTTGACCTCCTAGAAAGCTATGGTACCGAATGGCACTGGAAACCAGACGACTGGTACCGTGAGCGGGGCTTGTTGAAATAGGAAAAGTAGAATATGAATGAATCTTCATCAGTTCTAGCTGACCCCTTCTTCCTATATCCAATTGGTGTAATTCTCATTTTTGCATTTGGATTTTTAGTGCACCAGTTCATTATCAACAAAATTAGTTCTTCAGCCATTTCAAAGCGCATGAGGAATCTAAATTTAAAATATAGATTGGTATTGACCCCGTTGCTATTCATCAGTAGCGGAGTCAGTTTTGGTGAACTTTTCTATCTCTACATTATGAACGGTGACATATTTTTGGAGATTATTTTTCCATTAACTATTTTTGCATTTCCTATCCTACTTGCATTTCTCCTCGTTGTTTTCAATTTTATTATTCTTTTTTTAAAAAAATACCGTCCTATTATACTCAATATTTTAGGAACTATGACATTGCTACATATCGTATTTTTACTAATCTATCGAAAACCAACTGTCAATTTCTTTCCGAATGAAATTGAAATCAACCAAATTAAAAAATGGCTTATCACTTTTCTAATGATAGCCAATTACTTTGTTTTTTGTCAATCTCAGGTCAAACTGTACCATAAAGAAAAATTCCAAAGCACATAAAAAAGTTAGCAATGAGCTAACTTTTTTTGATTAGAAGTTCCTTATTCTTCATCTTTTTTACGATATTCCTCATTAATCGCTCTATTCAGTTCCCTCCTGAGTTGGACACGTTCTTCCTCAATTTGTTCCCGTTCAAGGTAGTATTCACGGGTATACATTTCTAAGTTATCCTGTAAATCATAAAGGTAGGGGTTGCCTGCTGGTGATATGTTTGCAGATTGATGAACAGCATAAATTTGGTCAATCAAAAGATTTGTTCGCATTCGAAACTTGTGGTAGTACTCCTCCACCTCATCTTCTATTTGCTTTAAAGAGCGTAGTTTCCTATCAAAGTCATCTTCTAATTCATAGATCTTTCTGTGGTTAACCATAAAAATCTCCTCATGCTCTAATTGGGCTCTCAAGGCTTGGCTTTTGTAGGTCTTGAGTTAAGTATTCCTCCGCACGATCGGCGGTCAGGCCTTCAAATCCTTCCTGAATATTGGAGACATAGGTCGTTGCTACATAGTTTTTCATCTCGTTAGCAGCCTGTTCAAGTTTCAGATCCAAACTGGTCCCCTTAGACAGACTTACTTGCTTATTGACTTGGATAAGGGCTTGAATAGCAAGCCTTTCTTGCGCTTTCATCCGATTTACATGCTGTTCCTGCTTTAAAATGTAATCATAATGTTCAAGAGACATATTTAGAAACCTCCTACTATGGACTCAAATAGTTTGGCTCCTTCTTGATCGACTGCCTCTAATTGAGAGGTGGCCTGAATCAAACCACTGGATAGTTCTGTAACATTGTTAGAAAATTTTTGAGCATTTTGTCGAGTAGTCGCTTCGATTCCTTCATCCCATAAGGTGTTCACTTGGAAATCCGCTAAGAGACCCTCTACTTCCCAACGAGGCAGGTAATGGACAATGGAACAAACTTGAGAATAGACATTTCTAACCATGGTTCCCAGTTCTTCTTTAGCATCTGTAACTAGCTTATTGACTTGGGTAACCTGATCCTCAACTTCTAAAACCGCCAGTTGGGCAGCCATATTAATGAGTTCAGACCGCAGACGAATCTTTTCAACTCCGCTGGCGGCACTAATACGAGCCACATGTTTGGGAATATTTTCCATGTTCCACTTGATGGATGCAGCTCGTGTCTCCGCGATAATGTCCTGATACTCTGTGATATATTCTTGCCAGATAACGTACCCTGTAGTACCTCGATTTATGATATCTCCCTGGAAAAAGCTTGCAATGAGATCATCTGAAACCCCTAAAGCCCGGAGTTTCGCAATGGCCTTCTGATTTAGATTGGCCAATTTTTGACTGGCTGTCAACAACTCAGGATGAAAGTTAGCAGATGCGATCAAGGGATCTCCATTGGCACCAATCTGATAAACCCCAAACATATGTGCATTCGGATTCTCAAAAGAAGTTGTATAGTGGAGAGGAACGATGACTTTTATCTTCCCAAACTGTTGGTCAATTGGCTTTGTCCGATTGAGGTTGCTGACCATATCAAAGGGATTGATATAGTAGGTCGTTTTTGAGCTGAGCTTGGCAATTTTCGCATCTGATAAGCCCATTTTTTTCAAGCTGGCAGTTGGATCAGGACCGTTGAAAAGGACCAATTTGCCAATCTGATCGATCTCATCATTTTTGAGACCAGGCACTCCCTGAACAGTCACAAAGGTTCCCAAGGAGTGTCCGGTAAGGTTCAGGGGAGCACTTGATCCACTGGAGCGAATCTTTGAAAGGACCGCACTTATCGCAGGGGTGGCTACCTTAGCTTGAGGAACATGCCTGGCCCCCATAGCAAAAATATAGTTATTCCCCAACCAATCATCCCAATTGCTGGTATTGGTCAACTTAAAGGATCCGTCACTTCCCCTGATGGTCAGATATGTTTGTTGGGTCTTCTTGTTTAAAGTAGGCGTATCCGTCAAAAAGTAAGCATTAAAGCCAGATGGCTCGTCCGTTAAAAGTCCTTTTTGAGTGGTCGATGTAATAGGATTGGTAGTTGTATAGCCCCCATTAGGATTTGGGGTCGTGATACTGGTTCTAATCGGAACCGTTTTAAGAGTGGGGTCCGGTTGTAGGTAGACTATGCCGTTTTTCGGCCAATCTGGATGGTCGGTCGCAGAGGGATTGGCGGAGTAATATCGACCGCCAGGATAGGTTTTTTTACCCACTTTCACTGATTGTGAAAAATCAAATGGGACGGAAATGTTATTATTTATTACTTGTTGTTGCTTGGGATCCAAATAATCAAGAGGAAATTGAATTGGACTCCGAGGATATGCGCCTTGAGCCATTGTTGCATAGGGATTATCAAAAGTTGAAAGGTTGTTACTCAAAATAATTACCTCCAATTCTCAAACCATTTACAAGTATCATATTCTCTAAATCAATATACCCATCTTCTTTAATTTCAATTTGGACATGCCAGCTTGTTTCGTGATTATGATTAAACTCTCCATAAAGATGAACAAACTCACTCGTTTCAAATGCCATTCCATCTGAACGTCGGACATCATTCCAGTCAATCTGAACTGACTCCACTTTAGGATTTACTGATTTCACAAAATCAACAATCTCCTGCTCGTGTTCCTTGAGATAGGCGAGTTGGCGGTCTTCGCGGGAGGTAAAATCAAATATATTGCCGTTGGTCTTATAATTATTGTTAAGCATAATGCCTCCTCCGATTAGGGCTAGGGAAATGACAACTACCATTATTTTTGTTCGTTTTTTCATGGAAACCTCCTTTGAGGGGTAAAATACATTTTCTTGTCAATATTATAGCATAAAAAAAAAAGATACTGTCAATAATTATGTGTAAACACTCAAGTAGAGTTGAAGAATGTTAATC
>Ga0116175_1000849_pt1 | contig 20434 bp, 20 predicted proteins | sample AD_UKC125_MetaG_FD_89802 | JGI IMG/M metagenome (GOLD analysis project Ga0116175, IMG submission 89802) | Active sludge microbial communities of municipal wastewater-treating anaerobic digesters from USA - AD_UKC125_MetaG | ecosystem: Engineered > Bioreactor > Anaerobic > Digestate | place: USA... | reverse complement strand
GTGATCAGCCGGTGGCAGCCGACGGATGTTGCCGAGGTGACCGGGCCGGGAAAGGCTCCGACGGGCCGGCCGAGACGTCGTCCCCAGGCCGCGGTGTTGGCGGCGCCGGACCGTTTCCCGGCCTCCACCACCACGACCCCCTCCGACAGCGCCGCAACCAGCCTGTTCCGGGTGATGAACCGGTGCTTGGCGGCGGTGGTGCCGGGTGGATACTCGCTCACGAGTAGACCTCGCTCGGCGATCTCGGACAGCAACCGCGCATGCGCCGTCGGATACGCGCGGTCGATACCCGAGGCCAGGACCGCCGTGGTCCGGCCACCGGCCAGCAGGCTCGCGCGGTGCGCGGCGCCGTCGATACCGAACGCTCCCCCCGACATCACCGCCCACCCCCGATCGCACAGTTCCCCCGCCAGCCGGCCCGCCACACTCTCGCCGTAGGACGACGCCGCGCGCGCACCGACCACCGCCACCGACTCCGATGCCACCTCGTCGAGTCGGTGCGGCCCCCGCACCCAGAGCGCCAGCGGTTCGCCGTCCCGCGAACCGGTGCCCGACCGACCGAGCGCCAGCAACGGCCAGCCCGGCCACTCCTCGTCCTCGGGCGACACCAGTCGCGCACCCATCCGGCTCGCGGCCTCCAGATCCGCCGCCGCACGATCGGAGTCCGCCCTGGCCTCCGTGGCCGCGAGCACCGCCTCGTGGCCAGCGGGCACCAGCCGGCCCCGGATCGCCCCGGCGGCCTCTACCGCACCGAGTTCGGCCACCAGCCTCGCCACCGGCGCGCACGGCGGCTCGGCCACCCGCGCCAGATACGCCCACGCCCGCATCGCCTCGTCGGATCGCTCCGCCATCAGTGACTCCCCCTGTCCCTGTACAGCAATGCCTGTGCCACATCGTCTTCGGTCGGTGTGTCGGCACCTCGCAGGTCGCACATCGTCCATGCCAAACGCAGGGCACGATCGGCCCCACGGGCAGTGACCCGTCCGTCTCGCAGAAACAGCTCGACCGGCCGCATCGCCTCGGCGCGCAGCCGGAACCGCCGGCGCAGCACCGAACCGGGCACCTCGGAGTTGGTGAGCCAGCCGAATTCGCGCCAGCGTTCCACCGCCGCCGAGCGGGCCGCCACGACCCGCGCCCGCACCTGTGCGCTGGTCTCCTCCCCGGAGGTCATGAGCGCGGCCGGGCCCGGCGGGTCCATCCGCACCCGGATGTCGACGCGATCCATCAGCGGGCCCGACAATTTGCCCAGGTACCGCCGCCGCGCCACCGAACTGCACACGCAGTCGACATCGTGCGCAGGTGCGCACGGGCACGGGTTGGCGGCCAGCACCAGCTGAAAACGCGCCGGATAGCGGGCGATGCCGTCACGCCTGGGAACACTCACCTCACCCTCCTCCAGCGGCTGCCGCAGCGAGTCGAGCACCGTCGGTGACATCTCCGCGCATTCATCGAGGAACAGCACTCCGCGATGCGCCAGTGACGCGGCCCCCGGCCGGGCGAAACCCGTGCCGCCGCCCAGCAGTCCGGTGGCCGAGGTGCTGTGATGGGGAGCGATGAACGGTGGCTCGGCCACCAGCGGTTCACCCGGCGACAGCGCCCCGGCGATCGAGTGGATCGCCGTCACCTCCAGCGATTCCTCCCGCCGCAGCGGCGGCAGGATCCCCGGAATCCTTTTGGCCAGCATCGTCTTTCCTATACCCGGCGGCCCGGTCATCAGCACGTGGTGGGCTCCGGCCGCGGCGATCTCCAGGGCGTGGCGGGCCTCGCCCTGCCCGACGACATCGGCCAGGTCGTCCCGGTGTCCGCCTGTCTCCGCGGTATTGTCGGTCGGTGTTCGCGGTACCGCGTCGAGCACGCATTCACCGGCGAGCCAACTCACCACCTGCCCCAGCGAATCCGCCCCGCCGATCTCCAGCTCGGTCACCAGCAGCGCCTCGTCGACATTGCCGTATGGCACCACCGCCCGCTCGAAGCCGTGCCCGGCGGCGTGGATCAGGGCGGGCAGGATGCCCCGGACCGGGCGCACGCGCCCGTCGAGGGCCAGTTCACCCAGGACGATGGTGCGCGGCAGCCGGTGCGGTGACGCCTCGCCCGCCGACACCAGGATCGCGATCGCCATCGCCAGGTCGAAACCGGAGCCGGACTTGGGGATCTCGGCCGGCGACAACGCTACGGTCAGCCGTCCTTCGGGAAATTTAAAACCGGAATTGGTGATTGCCGACCGGATACGATCGCGTGCCTCGCGTACCGAGTTGTCCACCCCGCCGGTCACCGCGAAGGCCGGCAGACCCGACCCCACCGAAGCCTGCACCTCCAGCCCTTTGGCCTCAAAGGCGTTGAGCCCCACCGTGTACACGGTACCCAGCGCACGCACCCGGGAGCTCATGCGAACACCCCCACGTGGTGGCGCAGACCCGCGCGGGCCGTATCGGCGGGCTCGATCGGGTCGAGCCGGATGGCGATGACATCGAACCGGACGGTCGCGAACCAGCTGTCCTGCCCGGCCAGCCATATCGCGGTGGCACGCCGCATCTTCGCCAGCTTGTCCGGGGTGACCGCCTCGGCCGGATCAGGGTACATGCGGCCGGTGCGGGTCTTGACCTCCACCACCACCAACGCCGCGCCGTCCACCGCGACGATGTCGAGTTCGCCGTACCTGCAACGCCAATTGCGTTCCAGGACCGACCATCCGGCATCCGTCACATAGCCTGCGGCGATATCCTCGCCCAGCCTGCCGATTCTCGCCGGGCGATTCTCACGTCCCGCGGCACCCGCGCCGGGCCCACCACCCGATTCCCGTTCGCTCATGCGAACAACGATCCTGCCGGACGGGCATCCGTCGACCGGAAGAATCGCCGGAACCCCGATTTTGTGGACAACCCGGTCGGCGTCCCCAAATCCGGCAGGCGCTACGCGCGGATATCACCTCACGGTTGGTCGGGCAGACGCAGCTCGGGCTTCTCCAACTCCTCGATGTTGACGTCCTTGAACGTGATCACCCGGACCTGCTTGACGAATCGCGCCGGCCGGTACATGTCCCACACCCAGGCGTCACTCATCCGCAATTCGAAGTACACCTCTCCGTCGGTGTTGCGGGGCGCCAGTTCGACGGCATTGGCCAGGTAGAAGCGTCGCTCGGTCTCGACCACATACGTGAACTGCCCGACGATGTCCTTGTACTCGCGGTACAGGGAGAGTTCCATCTCGGTTTCGTACTTCTCGAGATCCTCCGCGCTCATCCGGTAAGCGTATCGCGATCGGCCGTCTCGGGAGTGGCCGGTCTCCCGCCCCGCTCACCTCCGACGCCCCGGCCGCCCGCGCGGGCCGCCACATTGCGGTAGGACATGCGGTGCTCACGGCACGGCCCGAGATCGTCGATGCGGCTCATGTGGAGGGCGGTGCTGTACCCCTTGTGGACGGCGAAGTCGTAGCCGGGCAGGTCGCTGTCGAGGCCGACCATGATGCGGTCCCGGGTGACCTTGGCGATCACACTGGCCGCGGCGATGCACGCGGCCGTCGCATCGCCCCCGATGACGGGCAGGCTGGGCGCGGTCAGACCCGGCACACCGAAGCCGTCGGACAGCACATAGCCGGGTGGGGTGGACAATCCGGCGACCGCGCGCCGCATCCCCTCGATGTTGGCCACGTGGATGCCGATCCGGTCGATCTCGGCGGCGCCGATGATCACCGCGTGCCAGGCCAGCGCGTTGCGGGTGACCGCACGGTACAGCCGTTCCCGGGTCGCCTCGGTGAGCTTCTTGGAGTCATCGAGATCGGCGAGCGAGGTAGCCTGCACCGGTTTGAGGATGGTGGCGGCCACCACCAGCGGCCCGGCGCATGCCCCGCGACCGGCCTCGTCAACGCCGGCGACCGGCCCCAGACCGCTGGTGTGCAGGGCGAATTCCAGGGTGCGCAGGTTCGCGGCCCGACGCACCGGCCGACGCGGCGGCCACCGATCACCGACGGGCATGTGCGCGCCTACTTCTGCGGGTTGACCGCGTCGACACCACCGATCCGGGAGAACGGATAGATGATGAACCGCACCTTGCCGCGAATATCGCTTACCGGCACCGTGCCCTGAAGCTCATCGGTGATGTGGTACCTCGAATCGGCCGAGTTGAGGCGATTGTCGCCCATGACCCACACATTGCCCTCGGGCACCTTGATCGGGCCGAAATCCTGGCCGTAGCAGCTGTTGGGCGTGCTGTCGGCGTTGGTAAAGTCCGAATCCCCCAGTCCGGCGACGCTGTCGGCCTGCAACTGCTTGTCGATGTACGGTTCGGTCAGTGGCTTCCCGTCGACGGTGACGCCTTTGCCGTCGGAGTTCTTGCAGGCCACCGTCTGACCGCCGGTCGCGATCACCCGCTTGACCAGATTATTCTCGTCGGGCGGGGCGAACCCGAACCACGAGAGCCCGTCCTGGATGGCGTTGATCACCGAGTTCGACGAACGCGGCGACTGCCATCCGCCGTCCCACGATTCGGTGGGCGCCTTGAACACGACGACGTCGCCGGGCTTCGGGTCGCCGAACCGGTACGCGATCTTGTCGATCACGATGCGGTCGTTGGTGCAGCCCGAACAGCCGTGCAATGTCTGCTCCATCGACTCCGACGGGATCACGTACTGTCTGCCGATGAAGGTCTGCAACAGCCAGGTCACCACCAGCACGCAGCCGACGATGATGACGACCTCACGTAGGATCGAGGACTTTTTCGGCTCGTCCTCGGGGTCGTCACCCTTGAGCCGCCACGGCCTGTCCGTCTCGGGGGTCTGTGCCGTAACCGGCGCCGGTCCCCCATGTCCGGCCGTCTCGGCCCGACCGTTGCCGGCGTCGACTTCGTCGGCCCGATTCTGATCGTCGTGCTGCCCGTCGGCGTCGGCGCCGGATCCCTGGTCCTGTGTATCGGCCACCCCGCCAGAGTAGACGACGCAAAAGCCCCGGCCGCACACTGTGCGGCCGGGGCCCGAAACAGGAGGTAATCCGGCTCAGATCAGCGCTTTTCCTTGATCTTGGCTGCCTTGCCGCGCAGGTCGCGCAAGTAGTACAGCTTGGCGCGACGCACATCGCCACGGGTCAGCACATCGATCTTGGCGATGTTGGGGCTGTGCACCGGGAAAGTGCGCTCCACGCCGACACCGAAGGACACCTTGCGGACGGTGAAGGTCTCGCGGACGCCACCGCCCTGACGGCGGATCACGACACCCTTGAAGACCTGGATCCGCTCCTTGGCACCTTCGATGACCTTGACGTGAACGTCGAGGGTATCGCCGGGTGCGAATTCGGGGATGTCGTCACGAAGTGACTGCTTGTCGAGGAAGTCGAGGGAATTCATGGTGTGGTCCGTTCTGGAATGTGTCGGCGAACAGAGGAACCTGGCGGCCCGTCACCCGGCACACATCGCATCCGGATGGGGGTTCGACCGGTTCATGCTCCGAGTCGTTGGTACCCGCGGCAGCGCCGACCGGTAAGCCGATCAGGCACAACGGTGCGCAGGCAACCTGAATATTGTGCCAGACACCACCGGCCGAAACGAAATCGCCGACCGGACCTCAGCCGTCCACCTCATCGGTGTCCGGCGCGCCGTGGGACACCGCCTCATAATCGCCCACCGGATACGACGGCGCGATCAACCGCACACCCAGCTCGTCCAGCCGCGAACCGACATGAGCGGGCACCGGATGTGCCGAGGCCACCACCAGCGGACGGGCACCGATCGCGGCCAGGTGGTCGGTCACCGCGAACTCCGATCCGCGCGCCGACCCGGCCACCTGCTCGCCGGCACCCACGCTCACCCCGGCCCGCAGGTACGCGATCGGGTCACTCGTACCGACGACCTCGATCATCTCCCCGGACGGGGCACACCCCACCCCCACCGACATCCGCACCCACGTCGCGGGCTCCGGCGGCAACGATGCCTGCAGTTCCCGGACCCGCTCGGCGAGCCCGGCCTCGTCGACGGCCACCGGTCCGTCCAGGCCCCGAGGGGAGGCTCCCGCCATCGCCGCCGCGACCGGCGCGGCCGCGAGCATCGCCGGCATCGCTGCCCCCGACAGCAACGGCGCGTGCGCGGCGGGGTCCTGCCCATTCACCGGCTGATCCTCGTGTGCGGCGCGACCATCGGCGGTCAACCGGTGCCCGGACCCCGGATCCAGGTTGGTGGCGCGTTCCACCGCATCCTCGCCCACGGCACCGAACGCCACCGTCGCGGCTCCCGCCGCGGCCACCAGCGCCGTCGGATGCCCGACCAGCGATGCCACCTCGGCGCGCACCAGGTCGCGCTCGGCGATGGCCGACGTCAGCGACAGACGGTTCCGGATGTCCACCACCTCGTCGGCGTAGCGGTCCAACACACCCGCCAGGGCCTCGAGCCGGGACACCACATCGGCGACCGCACCCTCATGCGGGCCGACGATGACGCGGACCGCGGTGTCGGTCCCCTCGCGCAGACCACCCACCCCGGTGCGGGCGTGCGCGCGGGAAAACGCGGCGCCCGCCGCCTCCGTCCGCGCCGCGATCGTCTCCAGCCTGCGCGAACATGCCTTCAGCATGGCCACGTCGGCGGACGGATCGTTCTCCCGCAACAGGGCGTCGACGACGGAACGCGGCGAGCTCACAGCGACAGTCCCCCATCACGGGCCCCGGTCCCGCGGGTGCCGAGCAGGTGAGCGGCCGACGCGTCGGCCGCGCGCAGCCGGTCCCCGGCCGCATCCACGGACTCGATGTGCTCACGCATCAGCGACTCCACCCCGCCGAGCGCGTCAAGGGCGATCCGGGCCGACTCGGCGAACCTGGGCCGAAGCACATCGGCGGCCGGATCCACCCCGAACGCGACACCGGCCTCGGCGACCACGGCCCGCAGATCCGTGGCGATCTCGGGTAGCTCACCGACCACGGCCGTCAACGTCCGCACAAGCTCGACGAGATCATCGAGGTCCACATGAACGCGGGCGCTCACCTGCGCACCACGTCCACCAGGCCGCCATCCACCAGATCGCCGTAGTCGGGAGAGTTGACCTGTTCGGCATCCACGATCGACATGGACACCTGGTCGCGGGTGGCGCGCAACTTCTCATCGGCCGCCGACACCAACGAGGTGATCAGCTTCGCCAGAGTGCCGGCATCGCGCGTGCGCAACGCCTCCGGATCGATCGTCAGATCCACCAGCAGTCCACGGGCATTGACCGTCACCGACACGTCGCCCTCCGCACTCGCCGCCTCGGCGGTCAGCCCGGCGAGCACGGCCCGGATACGGTCGAGTTCGGCGTGCTGACGGTCCAATTCCGCATGCATCCGGGCCCAGCAGTCCAGTGTCTGTCCGGCCGTCGATGCCCCCGCGTCCGCGCCCGAATGTCCCGTCGCTTCGCTCGCGCCCGAATACCCCGTCGCTTCGCTCGCCCCTGCAACACGCTGATGGTGTACCACGCACGTCCCCCTCCACTTACCGGGCGGAGGCGGTGCGGGCCGGTCATGGCGGTTTCCACCTCACGTGAGGTCGATCGTAGCCCCGGCCCCCTACCCGGTCGACCGGTTGATTCACAGACGCGTATCACCCGGCGTCGGGCGAAGGCCGATCCAGCAGATCCGGGCGGCGCTGCCGGGTGCGTTCCAGGGACTGTTCGTGGCGCCAGGCGGCCACCTTGCCGTGGTCACCCGACAACAGGACAGGCGGCACCGGCAGCTCGCGCCACACCTCCGGACGGGTGTAGCTGGGCCCCTCCAACAGGCCGTCGGAAAATGAATCCTCTTGGTGCGAACGAGGATTGCCCAGCACGCCGGGAATGAGCCGGACCGTTGCCTCGACCATCGCCAGTACCGCCACCTCACCGCCGATGAGGACGAAGTCGCCGATCGAGACCTCTTCGACGCGCATCCGGCGCGCCGCATCGTCGAACACCCGCTGATCGATGCCCTCATATCGTCCGCAGGCGAACACCAGGTGGGATTCGGCGGACCAGCGTGCGGCGGTCTGCTGCGTGAAAGGCACGCCCGCGGGGGTGGGCACCACCAGCAACGCGTCGTCGGGGCACACCGCATCCAGACACGGACCCCACACATCGGGTTTCATGACCATCCCCGGCCCACCGCCGTAGGGCGAGTCGTCGACGCTGCGGTGCACGTCGTGGGTCCAGTCGCGCAGGTCGTGCACGCCGATCTCGACCTGTCCCCGGTCGATGGCCTTGCCCAGCAGGGCAACCCGAAGCGGGGCAAGGTATTCGGGAAAGATCGAGACGATGTCCAGGCGCATCGCCGGTCCGGCGACCTCCGGCTGCCCGGTCACTGGTCGAACAGACCGTCGGGCGGATCGATCACCACACCGCCGTCGCGGGTGACCTCGGGCACGATCTCACGCACAAACGGGACCAGCAGCTCGCGCCCGTCCGCCGTGGTGACGGCGAGAATGTCGTTGGCGGGCAGATGCAGCACCGACGACACCACGCCCACGGACTCGCCCGCGACCGTCGTGACGGTCAGACCTTCGAGTTCGTGATCGTAGAATTCGTCCGGGTCGTCGCCCGAATCGACATCGGCGGCGTCGATGACGAACAGCGTTCCGCGCAGCGCGTCGGCGGCGGAGCGGTCGTCGACCTCGGCGAGAGACAGCAACAGCCGCCCGGAATGATTCCGGGCGGCCGTTACCGTGAACGGACGTTCCCCACCTCCGCGCGGCGCCTGACCGCGCAGGACCTCGCCCCGCGCGAATCGGGTGCCGGGATCATCGGTGCGCACCTCGACGACGAGTTCGCCGCGGATACCGTGCGCCTTGACCACTCGGCCGATGACCAGATCCATCTGCGCGTAGCTGCCTGTACCGGTGCTCAGCGGTCGGTGTCGACGATGTCGACACGGATTCCGCGGCCACCGATACCGGCGACGAGGGTGCGCAGCGCGGTGGCCGTGCGGCCGTTACGGCCGATGACCTTGCCGAGATCCTCCGGGTTGACCTGCACCTCGACCAGACGGCCGCGGCGGCCGGTCACCAGGTCGACACGCACGTCATCGGGGTTGGCGACGATTCCGCGAACGAGATGTTCGACCGCGTCGGCGACGACAGCACTCACGCGCCGGCCTCGGGAGCAGCCTCGTCGGCGTCCTTCTTGGCGGCCTTCTTCTTCGGCGTGGTGGCCTCGGCGACGGGCGCGCTGTCGGCGGCGGCGAGGGCGGCGTTGAACAGGTCAAGCTTGGACGGCTTGGGAGCGGCGGTCTTCAGGGTGCCCTCGGCGCCCGGCAGGCCCTTGAACTTCTGCCAGTCGCCGGTGACCTTGAGGATGGCCTGAACCGGATCGGTGGGCTGTGCACCCACGCCGAGCCAGTACTGCGCCCGCTCCGAGTCGACCTCGATCAGGCTGGGCTCTTCCTTCGGGTGGTACTTGCCGATGGTCTCGATGACACGACCGTCACGACGGGTACGCGCGTCGGCGACGACGATGCGGTACTGCGGGTTGCGGATCTTGCCGAGACGGGTGAGCTTGATTTTGACAGCCATGTGTCTTCCTTGCTGGTCACTGCGCAATTCGGCGACTCGCCCGAAGTGGTGAGCCCGGTTTTGCGATCTGATTCGGTGTGACCGTCGGTCGGCCGTGGCCGGGTCCGACGAACCGACGCATCATTCTGCCAGACCCACCACCGAGATCAGAAATCCCGACTGCTGCGAGATATCGATTTTTGCACGTTGCGCCGACGCGTATGCGTTCTTGGCATATTCCGCACGCCGCCCCGGGCTGAGCACTTTCCCAGCAGGTCCGGCTATCGGGGACACACGAGAGCCGGGTTCGGATGTGGTTGCCTACCCCGCGAAAGGCATCCATATCCGAACCCAGCTGCAACCTGAAAGCTACATTACTATCGAGTAGCCCCCAACCCTGCTGCAACGTTTGTGCCCTATATCACACAATGCCGGGCATGGAACCACCACCCGATGTCACACACGGTCACCTGATGCGCACGCCGGAGCACATGATGGCCGCGGGCGCTCGCACTGCGGCGACGTGTTCGCGCGGATCATCGGCCACGACCAGGAAGTCGGCGCGTTCGCCCTCCCCCAGCGCGTCGGCACCCAGCCACGCGCGGGCATCGGTACTGGCGGCGGCCAGCGCTTCCATCGGACGCCAGCCCAGGGCCGCGAGCGCCTCGATCTCATCGACGATCCGCCCGTGCGTGATGAAGCCGCCGGCGTCGGTACCGGTGAACATCCGCACCCCGGCCTCCCGTGCGGCGGCGAAGACGTCGCCGGCACCTGCGTGCAGCGCGCGCATGTTGGCCTGATAGACCGGGTACCGGTCGGCGCCGTCGGCGATCCCGGGAAAATTCTCCACCTGAATCACCGTGGGCACCAGCGCTATCGACCTCTCGACCAGTTGGTCGATCAGGTCACCGGTCAGCCCGGTGCCGTGTTCGATGCAGTCGAATCCGGCGCCGATGATGTCACCGAGCGCGTCGGTGCCGAACACATGCGCGGTGATCCGGGCGCCCGCCTCGTGCCCGGCGGTCACCGCCGCCTCCAGGGTGGACCGGTCCCACAGCGGAGCGAGGTCGCCGGTCTCGCGGTCGATCCAGTCGCCGACGATCTTGACCCAGCCGTCGCCGGCCGCGGCCTGCCGGGCCACCTCGGCGGGCAGTTCGTCCGGGGCCACCAGATCGACGCCGTACCCGCGCAGATACCTCTTGGGTCGGGCGATGTGCCTGCCCGACCGGATGAATCGCGGGCACAGCGGATCATCGTCGAGCGGATGGGTGTCCAACGGTGACCCGACCTCGCGGATCAGCAGGGCGCCCGCCCGCGCGTCGGCATAGGCGGCCTGCCGGGCCTGCTCGATGGTGACCCCGAGCCCGGGGGCGATCCCGACGTGGTTATGCGCGTCGACCAGTCCCGGGATGATCCACCCGCCGTCGATCGCGGTCTCGGCCGACGCCACCGGTTCGTAGGTGATCCGTCCGTCGACCACCCACAGCTCCAACGACTGCTCGGTGAACGGATCGGTACCTCGAAATCGCAACGCGCCCTTGGTCATCGAAACCCCCGTACGAACTGCGGCCGAGCCGTCTAGTTGCCGCGCTTCCTCGGCTGCTGGAACTGCGAGATGTCGATGCCCTCCAGTCCCGGCGGGAGCTCGTTGAGACCGGCCGGCATGTCGGACAGATCCGGGAAACCGGCGGGCATGCCGCCCATGCCGGGCATCCCGGGGAAGCCTCCGCGCACCTTCGGCGGAGTCGGTCCGCGCCCCTTGCCCTTCTTGCCTTTGCCCTTGCCCTTGCCCTTGCGGGCGTTGCGCCGCCCGGCCGGGCCGAAGCCCATCCGCCCGGACATCTGCGCCATCATCTTGCGTGCCTCGAAGAACCGGTCGACGAGCTGGTTGACCTCGCTCACCGTCACACCCGAACCGTTGGCGATCCGCAACCGGCGGGAGGCGTTGATGATCTTCGGGTTCTCCCGTTCGGCCGGTGTCATGCCGCGGATGATGGCCTGCACCCGGTCGAGCTGCTTGTCGTCGACCTGGGCCAGCGCGTCCTTCATCTGCCCGGCACCGGGCAGCATCCCGAGAATATTGCCGATGGGGCCCATCTTCCGGATCATCAGCATCTGCTCGAGGAAGTCTTCCAGGGTCAGCTCGCCCTGGGTGATCTTGGCGGCGGCCTCCTCGGCCTGCTGCTGATCCCAATGCTGTTCGGCCTGCTCGATGAGGCTGAGCACATCGCCCATCCCCAAGATCCGGCTGGCCATCCGGTCGGGATGGAAGACGTCGAAGTCTTCCAGCTTCTCGCCGGAGGAGGCGAACATGATGGGCCGACCGGTCACCTGACGCACCGACAGCGCCGCACCACCGCGGGCGTCGCCGTCGAGTTTGGTGAGCACCACGCCGGTGAAGCCCACACCGGCCTGGAATGACTCGGCGGTGGAGACCGCGTCCTGACCGATCATCGCGTCGACGACGAACAGTACTTCGTCGGGGTTGGTGGCCTCGCGGATGTCGGCGGCCTGCCGCATCAGTTCCTCGTCGATGCCGAGGCGTCCGGCGGTGTCGATCACGACCACGTCGTAGTGCTGCGCCACGGCCTCGTCGATACCGGCCCTGGCCACCGCCACCGGGTCACCCGAGCTCACGCCGAGCGGCACCCACCCGTTCTCGGCGGGCAGGTTCTCGCCGCCGATCCCGGTCCCCGGGTGCGGCGCGAACACCGGCACACCGGCCCGCTCGCCGACGATCTGCAGCTGCGAGACCGCCCCGGGTCGCTGCAGGTCACAGGCCACCAGCAGCGGGGTGTGGCCCTGCTGCTTGAGCCAGTTGCCGAGCTTGCCGGCCAGCGTCGTCTTACCGGCACCCTGCAGACCGGCGAGCATAATGATCGTCGGCGGCTTCTTGGCGAACTGCACCCGCCGCGTCTCGCCGCCAAGGATCTCGATGAGTTCCTCGTTGACGATCTTGACGACCTGCTGGGCCGGGTTGAGCGCGCCCGACACCTCGGCGCCCTTGGCGCGCTGTTTGATGCCGGCGATGAATCCGCGCACCACCGGCAGCGAGACGTCGGCCTCCAGCAGCGCCAGGCGGATCTCGCGGGCGGTTCTGTCGATATCGGCATCGGACAGCTTGCCCTTGCCGCGCAGATCCTTCAGGGCACCGGTCAACCGGTCGGAGAGGGAATCGAACATTCCTCTAGTGTTCCATGTCCGCGACCGGCTCAGCTGATCGGCACACCTGAGCGGGAGGTTCCGCCGGTGGTGCCCGGGCCGTTGCCCGCCTCCGGTTCGACGCGCGGCTGGGGCTGCGGGCAGACCCGGAGGATATCGGCCTCCACCTCCGCGCGGAACCCTGGATCGTCGATGCTCAGCTCCGGGTCCGAGCGCCGGATGCAGAACGTGTCGACCACCGTGTTGCCGAGGGTGGCGACCTTGGCCCAGCGCACATCCACACCGTGCGATTCGAGCACCGCGCTGACCCGGCTGAGCAACCCGATCCGGTCGTCCACACGCAGTTCCAGGATGGCCTGCCCGCCGTCGCCGCCTCCCCGGCGACCGGACTCGACACCCTCGCCCCGCCCCCCCGTGTCCGGCTCGCCATCCCGGTCCGGCTCGCCGGTGCCGGATGTCTCGACCCCCGACCACAGAATCCGGGCGGGTGCCACGGCGAACAGCGCCGGGACGGCGAACTTGGCGTGTCCGGCACCGTCCACCGCGGGATCGGTGCTGCCCGCCGATGCCGATGCCCCGGCGAGCGCGCCGATGCCTTCGGAGATGCTGGCGATGGTCGGGATCGGCGATTCGGCCTCGCGCGCGTCCAGCCTGGCCAGCACATCGACCTTGCCCTCGACGGCGGCGATCAGCTGCTGACGCATCAGCCCGGCCTCGGGCGGGCTGCCGAACCGGGGTACCACCACGAAGGTGTTGACGGCGCTGCCGGCGTGGCCGCGTACCGATGCCGACTGCGCGCGCAGACCGTGCAGGCCCAGCACACCGGCCATCTTGGACAGCAGCCCGGGCCGGTCGGGGGCCACCATCGTGACCGTGTAGGTGTGCAGTCCCTCCGCCTGGGAAATCTCGACCGCGAACCCTCCGGCCTCGGCCAGATCGCGCTGTTCCGGCGACAACGGCTCGACCGCCACGGGCGTGGCACCGTCGATGAGCCGCAGGCACCGACGCACAAGATCGAGGATCAGCGACGACTTCCAGTCCCCCCACACCCCGGGACCGGTGGCCAGCGAGTCGGCCTCGGCCAGCGCCGCCAGCAGCTCCAGCAGCACCCGATTGCCGCCGAGGGTGTCGACGACGAACTGGGCCGTCGCGGGATCCTCCAGGTCGCGGCGGGTGGCCACCGACGGCAGCAGCAGATGATGACGCACCATCTCCGACAGAATCGTCACGTCCTGCGGCCACAGCCCCATCCGGTTGCCCAGCTGGATGGCCAGTTCGGCACCGACGATGCTGTGGTCGGCGCCGCGGCCTTTGCCCAGGTCGTGGATCAGGGCGCCCAGGACCAGCAGGTCGGGCCGGGTGACGCGGGTGGTCATCGCGCTCGCGTACGAGGCGGTCTCCACCAGATGGCGGTCGACGGTCCACGAATGGATCGCATCACGCGGCGGCAGGTCACGAACCGCTCCCCACTCGGGAATCAGCCTGCCCCACAGTCCCGTCCGGTCCAGCGCCTCGATCGGGTCGACCATGTGGTGACCGGATCCGAGTAGCACGATGAGGTCGCTGAGCGCCTCCTTCGGCCACGGTTCGCGCAGTTCCGGCGCGTAGTCGGCCAGCCTGCTCAGCGTCGAGGCACTGATCGGCAGACCCGTACGTGCCGACGAGGCCGCCACCCGCAGGATCAGCCCCGGGTCACGGCTCGGAATCGCGTTGCGCGCCAACACGACCTCGCCGTGGTGCTCCACCACGCCCTCGTCGAGTGGGCGGCGCACGGGCGGCCGCCGGAGCTTGGCCAGCCCCCGTCGCGGCAGCGCGTTTCCCGCGGTGCGCAGACCCACGTCGATGGAGTAGCTGATGGTGCGGGCGGCATCGCTGATCGAGCGCGCCAGATCGAACCTGTCGCCGATCCGCAACGCCGCGCCGATCTCGTCTGCGTCCTGCGCGCGGACCTGCTCGCGCGGCCTGCCCGCGATCCGGTGCAGTTCAGTGCGGATGTCGAGGAGCCGCAGGTAGGCCGCCTGCGGACCCGAACCCGCCGACTCCGACCGGGCCTGGGAGACCCCGTCGGTCAGCTGTGCCACCGCCAATGCCCCGAGCAACTGCACATCGCGCAGCCCGCCGCGACCGCTCTTGAGGTCGGGTTCGGCGCGATGGGCGATGTCACCGGCCCGGCGCCAACGATCCTGGGCGTGGGTCACCACGTCGGGGAACCGTGTGCTGATCTGGGCCCGCCACTGCTGACGCACCCCGCCGATCAGCAGTGTGGACAGATCCTCGTCGCCGACGAGGTGCCGGGCCTCCAACAGCCCGAGCGCGGCGGTGACGTCGTCGGCGGCCACCGACAGCGCCTGCGGGACCGTGCGCACCGAATGATCGAGCGGAATGTTCGCGTCCCACAGGGGATACCACAGTCCGTCGGCCACCTCCGACACCGTGGCCGCGGGCAGATCATCATGCAGCAGGATCAGGTCCAGATCGGAGAACGGCAGCAATTCACCACGGCCGAGGCCGCCGACCGCGACGATCGACAGCCCGCTGTCGGCCGTGATTCCGAGCTCGGCACCCTTGCTGTTGAGCCAGAACTCGTGCAGGTCGACGAGCACCTGCCGTAGGCCGGGTGCGTCGAGTTTGCCCGAGCGCGCCGAGGTGAGCAGTTGGCGTCTTGCCTGGGCAAGGTCTGTTGCTGCCATGAGTTCTCGCTACCTCGCAGATCCGTGAAGGGGACTCCTGCCTGTCGGGTGGCACCGATGCGGGACAGGCGTGGGAGACGGGTATGTGTGAGATGGTCGCGGCCCCGCGGCTGACTCATCATCAGTCGCGGGGCCGCGATTCACGGTGCCGGCCGGGTCGGCGACCCGGAGGGTGGAGACTACAGGGCGTCGGTCCCGCGCTCACCGGTGCGGACCCGGACCACCGAGTCGACCGGGGAGACCCACACCTTGCCGTCACCGATCTTGCCGGTGCGGGCGGCCTCGACGATCACGTCGACGACCTTGTCCACGGCTGCGTCGTCGACGACGACCTCGACCCGGACCTTGGGCACGAAGTCGACGGAGTACTCAGCCCCCCGATAGACCTCGGTGTGGCCCTTTTGGCGGCCGTAGCCCTGGACCTCGCTCACGGTCATCCCGAGGATGCCGGCCTGTTCGAGTCCCGCCTTCACGTCTTCGAGTGTGAACGGCTTGACGATGGCAGTGATCAGCTTCATGAATTATCCCTCTCCACAGAATTCAGCGTAGTTGTCCGAGTGAGTGCGTTCACGCTGATTCATAGGCGGTCTCCACGTGTTCGGCCTGATCGATGCCCACCTTCTCGTCCTCGTCACTGACGCGCCAGCCGAGCGGCTTGAGGGCGTAGGCGATGGCTGCGGTGAGAACACCGGTGAACACGAGGGCGAAGAGCGCGATCACGATCTGCACGATGAGGAGCTTTCCGTCGCCGCCCCAGAACAGGCCGTCGCCCTTGGCCAGCAGGCCGATACCGACAGTGCCCCACAGGCCGGCGACCAGGTGCACGCCGACGACGTCGAGCGAATCGTCGTAGCCGAACTTGTTCTTGAGACCGATCGCGAGGGCGGCGAGCGCACCGGCCACGGCACCGAGAATCAGCGAACCGACCGGGGTCAGCGAACCGCAGGCCGGGGTGATCGCGACAAGACCTGCGACGATGCCCGATGCCGCGCCGACGCTGGTGGCGTGCTTGTCGCGAATCAATTCCACGGTCATCCAGCCGAGGATCGCGGCGGCGGTGGCGGCGGTGGTGTTGACCCAGACCAAGCCGGCGGTCATGTCGGCGGCGAGTTCAGAACCCACGTTGAAGCCGAACCAGCCGAACCACAGGAGAGCGGCACCGAGCATGACGAACGGGATGTTGTGCGGACGGTAAGCGGTGCGGCCGAATCCGGCGCGCTTGCCCACGATGATCGCCAGGACCAGGCCGGCCATACCGGCGTTGATGTGAACCACGGTGCCACCGGCGAAGTCGACAGGTGCGACCTTCGCGGCCCCGTCCACGGTGCCCCAGATCCACGACGCGAAGCTGCTCTCGGCGTCGGACATGATGCCGCCGCCCCACACCATGTGGGAGAGCGGGAAGTACACGATGGTCGTCCACACCACGGTGAACACCAGCCAGGTGGAGAACTTGACGCGTTCGGCGAGCGATCCGGAGATCAGCGCGACGGTGATCACGGCGAAGGTGAGCTGGAAGCCCAGGAATACGATCGACGGGATGGAGTTGCCACCGGTGACCACCAGGGTGTCCTCGCCCTGCTGGATGGTGTTGGTGAGCTGATCAGAGCCGAACAGTGAGAACGGATTGGCGAAGATGCCGAGAATGTCATCGTCACCGGTGATGCCGTTGCTGAAGGCCATCGAGAAGCCCCACAGCACGTACACGACGCTCACGGTCGCCAGCGAGCCGAACGACATCATCATCATGTTCAGAACGGACTTGCCGCGGGACAGGCCTCCGTAGAAAAAGGCCAAGCCCGGGGTCATCAGCAACACGAGAGCCGCGGAGGTGAGAATCCACGCCGTGTCGCCAGTGTCGAATGTGCCAAACGATTCTGTTGGCAGCGCGAGAACCACTGTAAGAAACCTCCTGACGAGTTACGCCGACCTCTCGGCGCCTGTGATGACTCTGTCGGTCGGTGGTTTCAGTGGTGGTGCGCTGGTGTTTCGTGCCGGTGAACCACGGAGCGAAATATATTTCATCTGCGTAAACCGCCAGGATCGCTCTCAGCGGCACCTCACAGTGGCCCTACGTGGATGCGAGTTCGCCTGTCCGCGCAGGGCCCTGATCGACCGGATTCACAGCAATGCGTCGACGAACGCCCCCGGCTCGAACGGCGCCAGATCGTCGGCCCCTTCGCCGAGGCCGACGAGCTTGACCGGAACACCCAGCTCCTCCTGGACGTGGAAGACGATTCCGCCCTTGGCGGTGCCGTCCAGCTTGGTCAGTGCCACCCCGGTGATCTTGACGACGTCGGCGAACACCCGGGCCTGCACCAGACCGTTCTGCCCGACGGTCGCGTCGAGCACCAGGATCACCTCGTCCACCGGAGCCTTTTTCTCCACGACACGTTTGACCTTGTCGAGTTCGTCCATCAGACCGGTCTTGGTGTGCAGCCGGCCCGCGGTGTCGATCATCACCACATCGACGCCGTCCTCGATGCCCTTGGCCACGGCGTCGAAGGCCACCGACGCGGGATCGGCGTTCTCCTTGCCGCGCACGATCTGGGCGCCGACGCGTTCACCCCAGGTCTGTAACTGATCGGCGGCGGCCGCGCGGAAGGTGTCGGCGGCGCCGAGCAGGACCCGCCTGCCGTCGGCGACCAGGACGCGGGCCAGCTTGCCGGTGGTGGTGGTCTTGCCGGTGCCATTGACGCCGACGACCAGCATCACCGACGGCCGGTCGGCATGCGGCAACGCCCGGATCGACCGGTCGTACTCGGGATGCAGTTGCTCGATGAGCACCTTGCGCAGCAGTGCGCGGGCGTCGTCGGCGCTGCGGACGGGGTTACTGGCCAGTTCGGTGCGCAGCTTCTCCACGACGGCTGTGGTGGAGGCGGTTCCGAGGTCGGCCATGATCAGCGTGTCCTCGATCTCCTCCCAGCTGTCCTCGTCCAGATCACCGGCGCCGAGCAGGCCGAGCATCGATTTGCCGATGGCGCCCTGCGAGCGGGACAGGCGCCCGCGCAGTTTGCCCAGCCGTCCTGCCGTCGGGGCGATCTCGTCGATGGCGGGAGTGAGCGTGGCCTGTTCCGCGGTGTCGGGCACCGCTGGTGCCGCGACCTCGGGCACCGCAGCAGGCTCGGGGGCACGGTGCCGGGGCTCGGCCACCTCGGGTGCGGGCGTGGCGGCGGACTCGGCGGGCGCCTCGGGTTCGACGGTGGACGGTACCGGCGGCGCGGCGTCGGTGGCGGCCTCGACGTCGGTGTCGGTCGCGGCCGATTCCTCCGTCACCTCCGGTTCGACGACAGGTTCGGCCGCGACCTCCGGTTCAACGACGACCTCGGGTTCGGCGACCTCGGGTTCGAGGACCTCCGGTTCAACGACGACCTCGGGTTCGACAACCTCGGGTTCGACAACCTCGGACTCGGCGGGCGTCTCCGTGGCGGGTTCGGCTATGTCTGGTAGCGACACATCGCGGACGGTGCGCTTGTCCGCATCGCGCGGGACCGCCGCGTCATCACCGACGCCCGGCTGGCCGTCGACGTCGGTACGCTCCCCCAGCGGCCTGACCGGCTCGGTGGGTGCGGGCGTTCCGGCGGGAGCGGGCGGTTCGGCCAGACCCGTCGCGCCCTGACTGAAGCTGAATCCCGATCCGGCCTTGTACCCGCCGGATCTGTCGACCTGTCTTTGGGTGCCGTCGGGTGTGCCCTCGACCTGTCCGGTCCCCGATGTGTCGTCGGTGAGCGAGATCTGGCGGCGGCGCGCCATCACCGTCCCGAGGCCGATCAGCGCCACGATGAGCAGTACCGCCACCACAATGCCGATGACAAGTCCTGTGTTCACTCCACACGTCCTTCCGTAGCTTCGATCCCAGTCAATCAGACTGCCGCCACCGGTACCGATTCCCCGGGGCGGCGATTCGTGTCGACGCCGACGTGCTGGTGCGGCTACGTCACCGGACCGGTGAGCAGTTCCTCGAGCGCAGAGGCCGCGACGGCCGCGCCGTCCTGTGTCCGCAGCTGCGCACCGAGCTCACGGGCGCGGCCCCGGATCGACTCGTCGGTCAGCACCGCCTCCGCGGCCGACCGGATCGACGACGGAGAGCCCGACCTGCGCACCAGCCGCCCCACTCCCGCATCCCGCATCGCCCGCCCGACGATCGGCTGGTCGGTGAACGCCGATGCCGGGATAACCACCACGGGGATGTCGTGCGACAGCGCGCGCATCGTAGTGGAGTAACCGCCGTGGCCGATGAGCGCGGACGTGGTGGGCATCAGATCGCCGTGATCGGCGAACCCGGTCACCTCGATGTGGTCGGGGGCGTCGAACGACACCGGATCGAACACCCCGCCGGTAGTGACCGTTGCCCGCACCCGCATCGGTGTCAGAGCCGCGATCACCCTGTTGAGCACCGCCCGCTGCCCGGGATAACCGTTGGTGGACATGCTCACCACTACGTGCGGTGACCGGCCCGCGATATCGGCGGGCCGGGCGGGCGGCAGCACCGCACCGGTCCACCGCACGTTCTCCGACCGTTCCCGGTCCCGCGCCGGGTCGGTACCACGGTGGGCGGCCACCAGATTCAGGGCGGCACTGTCCCACAGGTCGCCGAGCCGGTAGCCGTACAACAGCGCCGGGCTGCCGCCGCCGAGCCGGCCAGGTCTCGGGTAGTCGGCCATCCAGCCGCGTATCGAATGGGTGAGTACCACCCGAGTGATCCCGAGATCGCGGACCGCCTGGTGGGCGGGCGCGATCAGGCAGTCGACCAGCGCGAGATCGGGTTGGCGGGCGCGGCACAGCTCGGTCACCTCGACGCCGAGCCTGCGATCGTTGAGCATCGGCACCCAGCGCAGGGGGCTCTGTTCGGCGCCCGCATCCCACGGCCGCACCGATCGGTAGGCGACGAACTCGATTCCGGGCGCGTCGAAGTGACGGCGTACCCGTTCGTGGCCGAGCACCGTCACTCGATGCCCACGACGCGCGGTCACCGCGGCGATGCGCGCCATCGGCGGCACGTTGCCACCCGCGTCGACGGTCACGCACAGAATATGCCCCACCGGTGTCCTCCCCACTGCGTTGTCGCCCGGTCGTCCGGGTCCGGATCGGCCCACACCGCGAACTGCACCCCATCCG
>Ga0116175_1000847_pt1 | contig 20462 bp, 16 predicted proteins | sample AD_UKC125_MetaG_FD_89802 | JGI IMG/M metagenome (GOLD analysis project Ga0116175, IMG submission 89802) | Active sludge microbial communities of municipal wastewater-treating anaerobic digesters from USA - AD_UKC125_MetaG | ecosystem: Engineered > Bioreactor > Anaerobic > Digestate | place: USA... | reverse complement strand
GACATTACGGATATCCCGTTTTCCGTAGGGATAGGATATGTCCCTCCCTCAACTGACATAGCTGGTCCCTTTATGCCAAACATTTTGGGGATAGATGGTCCGGTAATATCTCCATCGAGTATTCCTACCTTTAGTCCCTTTTTATTAAGTGAAACTGCAAGTGATGATGTGACAAATGATTTTCCCACTCCGCCTTTTCCGCTTACTACTCCGATCACGTGCTTGATATGACTAAGCTTATTTCCTTCTATCTGAAAATTGGGTTTCGGTGGCTCCATTTTGTGTTCCTCCTAAATCTGATATTTTTAATATTTATATATTATAATTAATATTTTTAATGACTTTTCATCTTTTTAATCAGTTCTTATTTTTCTTATTATCCATGATCGTCATGAGACTCTCAGTATATGGAGGACGTGCGATCCCATATTCAGTTACGATCCCACTGATAAGGTCATTGTCAGTTACATCAAAGGCAGGGTTATATATATGGATATTTTCCGGTGCCATTCGCTTCTCATACCATAGCTCTGTTACCTCATCCGGATCTCTCTGCTCGATTACTATTTCTGCCCCTGTTTTGGTATTCATATCAATCGTCGATGTTGGTGCAACAATATAAAACGGAATGTTATATCTCTTAGCTAGGGTTGCTACCATCGATGTTCCGATTTTATTGGCTGCATCACCATTGGCTGCCACTCTGTCACATCCGGTAAATATTGCATTGATCTTGCCCTCTCGCATGAGGCTTCCTGACATATTGTCGCATTGAAGTGTCGTATCTATTCCTGATGCAGCCAGTTCAAATGCTGTCAGTCTGGCTCCCTGTAATAGAGGTCTGGTCTCATCACAATATACTTTTATATTGTATCCTTTTTCATGGGCCAGATACATTGGTGCGGTTGCCGTTCCATAACGAACTGTTGCCAGCTTGCCGGCATTGCAATGGGTCAATATACCATATCCATCCTCGATCAGCTCGAGACCGTTCTCTCCGAGCCTCCTGCATACATCAATATCCTCATCACGGATTCCTATTGATTTTTCCTTGAGAAATCCTATCAATATCTCATTTTGAGGAACAGTACTTTCCTGTTTTATAGCTATATCCGTTCCATCCGGCTCTGCTATTTTATTATCTATAGCCCATTTTACAGTGATCTGTTTCATCTGGCTAAGAGCCCATGACAGATTAACCGCGGTAGGACGGGTTGCATTTAGATCTTTGATCTCCGATATCAGGTTCTCGGCAATTCTCGGGTCATTTTTTCGGCCTAAGGCCAAAACATATACTGAAAGTGCTGCAAATACACCAATCGCCGGTGCTCCTCTTACTTCCAGTTTTTTTATTGCCTGTTCCATTTCATCTAGCTTATTTATTTCTTTTAGCTTGATCTCATTCGGCAACAATGTCTGATCGATTATAACAATCTTTTCTTCATCATCAGACAGTGAAACCGTATCGATGTCCTGTATATTCATTGCATTTCCTTCTTCTTATATTATTGGGGCGGTAACAGCCTAAGGAATATTATAATATACTTGTCCAGAAAATTGTGTTTTTTTATACAATCAGGTGCCTTTCTGCCTGTCACCTGCATAAAAATTGAAAACTTTTCCTTACTATATATTGTTGTAAAAAAATAGATGTGAAAAAACAAAAGGTCATTTCATCACATCTATTATGTATTTAAATTCCTAAGAAAATCAGATCTTAGCTGCTTTGTATTCTTTTATAGCCTTGGTAAGTTCAGGAACAATCTTGTTAAGATCTCCTACGATGCCATAATCAGCAACATCAAAAATAGGAGCTGTTTCGTCTTTATTGATCGCAATAATGACATCGCTGTCTTCCATTCCTGCTACATGCTGGATAGCTCCGCTGATACCAATTGCAAAATATAAAGCTGGACGTACTGTCTTGCCTGTCTGACCTACCTGTAGGTCTTTGGGTCTCCAGCCTGAATCTACAACTGCACGTGAGCATGATACTGTTCCGCCAAGTGCCTCTGCAAGGTCACTGAGGATCTTAAAATTCTCAGGGGAACATACTCCACGACCACCGGACACAAGGATCTTGGCATCCATGATATCTGCTGTGTTTTTTGCTGCCTTAACAACGTTAAGGATCTCTACAAATTTATTATTAACCTTGATACCAGGGTTGAATTCGATAATATCTGCCTTGGCTCCCTTTTTTATATCTGCTTTGATCATAACGCCGGGACGAACTGTTGCCATCTGAGGGCGATTATCCGGGCATGCGATCGTAGCGATGGTGTTTCCACCAAATGCCGGACGTGTCATCAGGAGCTGATTATGCTTCTGCTCTACGCCTTCTTTTGCTTCAAGCGGGAAATCTCCGATATCAAGCTTGGTACAATCAGCTGTAAGTCCTGTTGCTACTCTTGCTGATACTGTAGGTCCGAGATCTCGGCCGATAGGAGTAGCTCCTACTAACACGATCTCAGGCTTATATTCATCGATTACGCCCGCAAGAGCCTGAGCATATGCCTCTGTACGGTATACATCAAGTTCCTTATCATCTACTACGATGACGTGATCTGCGCCATATTCAGCAAGTGAATCAGCAAGATCTTTTACATTGTATCCAATAAGAACTGCTGTTACATCTACGCCTAGATCCTTCGCAAGTTCCTTACCTTTGCCGATCAGTTCGAAAGATACACCTGTAATCTTGTGATCAACCTGCTCAGCGAAAGTAAATACACCTTTATAATCTTCTACTGCCATTTTTTTATACTCCTTTAATATATTATGAGCTTTATTACCAAGCATTTGATCAGATTATATGCTTCTCTTCAAGTTTGCTCATTATATAGTTAACTGACTCCATAGGATCAAGTGTTACTTTTTCGCCTGCGCCCTTACGAACTTTGTCGGAGGCCTTGGCAATCTTGGTAGGTGAGCCCTTTAATCCAAGGTTTTCATCCAAAACATCCTTAAGGTCAGCTCTTCCCCATACTTTTACTTCCTTGTCATAGGCATCGAAGATTCCACCCGGTGTCATATAACGAGGTTCATTCAGTTCTGAAAGAGCAGTGATGAGACAAGGCATCTTGGCCTTGAGCTCATGGAAACGGTCATCATACTGACGCTTAACGATCACATAATCTCCATCGACCTTGATGTCTTCTGCATAAGAAATTACGGGAATTCCAAGATGCTCAGCGATCTGAGGTCCTACCTGAGCTGTATCTCCATCAATAGCCTGACGACCTGTGATAACAAGGTCAAAATCAAGATTTCTAAGAGCACCTGCTATTGTAGTTGAGGTTGCCCATGTATCAGCTCCACCGAGTACTCTGTCTGTTACGAGAACGCCATTGTCAGCGCCCATAGCCATTGCTTCACGAAGGACATCATCAGCCTTGGGAAGTCCCATTGTTACTGCTGTTACCTCTCCACCATACTGTTCCTTGAGACGAATGGCTGCTTCGAGACCAGCCTTGTCATCCGGATTCATGATCGTGAGCATTGCTGCACGGTTCAGTGTTCCATCCGGGTTGAATACTACTCCACCCTTGGTATCCGGAACCTGTTTAATACATACAACGATTTTCATGTATTTTACTCCTTAGATATTAAGACAATTTACGCTTTGATCTTATTTCAGTAAGTTACCTGAAATAACCATTCTCTGAACTTCTGAAGTTCCTTCGTATATTTCTGTGATCTTAGCATCACGCATCATACGCTCTACATCATATTCTCTAGTGTAGCCGTAGCCACCATGAAGCTGAACTGCCTTGGTAGTAACTTCCATAGCTGCTTCTGCTGCGAAAAGCTTAGCCTTGGCTGCTTCAAGTGAATATACCTTCTGTGTCTGCTTTGCTTCTGCTGCTCTATATACGAGGAATTTTGCTGCTTCCATTCTTGTAGCCATATCAGCAAGCTGGAACTGTGTATTCTGGAACTGTGCAATAGAACGTCCGAACTGTTTTCTTTCTTTTACAAATTCGATTGTTCTGTCAATAGCACCTTCGCCTAAGCCAAGAGCCTGTGCAGCGATTCCGATACGTCCACCATCAAGCGTATGCATAGCCATTCCAAAGCCTTTGCCTCTTGTTCCGAGGAGGTTGTCCTTGGGAATATGACAATCCTGGAAAATCAGCTCATATGTAGCTGATCCACGAATACCCATCTTCTTTTCCTTGGTTCCAAATGTGAATCCAGGTGTTCCCTTCTCAACAATAAATGCTGAAAATTTCTTCTTTGGTCTGCCCTTCTTATCCATCTCAACATCAGTAACAGCGATGATGACGTAGATATCTGCCTCATGACCATTTGTAATGAAGCACTTAGAGCCGTTCAGTACCCATTCATCTCCTTCGAGATAAGCCTTGGTCTGAGCTCCCTGAGCATCTGTTCCTGCGCCTGGTTCTGTCAGTGCGAATGCACCGAGTTTCTGTCCGCTTGCAAGGGGAACGAGGAATTTCTGTTTCTGCTCTTCAGTGCCGAACTGATAGATAGGATCACAGCAAAGTGAACTATGAGCGGAAACGATTACGCCTGTAGTTCCGCAGACCTTGGAAAGTTCCTCAACACACATTACATATGTAAGTGTATCGCATCCCTGTCCGCCGTACTCCTTGGGGATAGCTATTCCCATGAAGCCCAGCTTCTGCATCTTTTCAACTGTCTGTCTCGGGAAAGTCTCTGTCTCATCAACTTCCTGTGCGAGAGGCTTTACTTCTTTTTCAGCAAATTCCTGAAAAAGAGCACGGGCCATCTCATGTTTTTTATCTAACTTGAAATCCATGTGATTCTTTTCCTCCTAGTTTTGGTTTTATAGGATTAGTTAAAGATTGCAGGTGAAAACTACATCATGCTTGTTTTCACCTGCGATCATTCGGTCTATTTACGATCTGTAGGTACTTTCTCACCATTTGAATAATCATAGAAACCGATTCCTGTCTTGACACCAAGCTTCTTGCCACGAACCATCTTGCGAAGAAGAGGAGCTGGACGATACTTAGAATCACAGGTCTCATGATAGAGAACATCCATTATTGCCAGGACGATATCAAGTCCGATGTAATCACCGAGCTCAAGAGGTCCCATAGGATGATTGCATCCAAGTTTCATAGCATTATCTATTCCTTCGATATCAGCGATTCCCTCTGAATATACGAATACTCCCTCGTTGATCATAGGAATAAGGATTCTGTTAACTACGAATCCGGCAGCTTCCTTGACTTCTACCGGTGTCTTGCCAAGAGCAACTGCAATTTCTTTTACCTTTGCAACTGTCTCATCAGGTGTATTAGCTCCCTGAATAACCTCAACCAGCTTCATTACAGGAGCGGGATTGAAGAAATGCATTCCAATAATGGGCTTAGGAAGTCCTGCGCCTATCTCTGTGATTGAAAGAGATGAAGTATTGGATGCGAAAATACAATCCGGATTCTTAACGATATTTTCCTGAAGTTCCTTGAAGCAGTTCTTTTTTATATCCATAACTTCAAGAGCAGCCTCAACTACAAGATCAGGATCTGTAGCTATAGTATTAAGTCCTGTTTCGATCTTGCCAAGGATAGTATCCTCTGCAGCCTGATCCATCTTTCCCTTTGCAACCCTCTTATCCATGCCCTTCTGAATCTTTGCTTTTCCGCCTGCGGCGAATTCCTCTTTAATATCGCAAAGATAAACCTTTTCAACAGCATCACACTGTGCAAATGCCTGTGCTATGCCAGAACCCATGGTTCCAGCGCCAATAACTGCTACTTTCATGCTTTTCCTCCTTAATCAGCCATTATATTTTTCAACGATCGTTGCACAACCCATACCACCACCGATACAAAGTGTAGCGAGACCGCGTTTTGAATCTCTCTTCTGCATTTCATGAAGAAGTGTTACCAGAATACGACAGCCTGATGCTCCAACAGGATGTCCAAGCGCAATAGCTCCACCATTTACGTTCAGTTTCTCAGGATCAAATCCAAGATCCTTACCAACTGCTACAGACTGAGCTGCAAATGCTTCATTAGCCTCATAGAGATCAAAATCAGCAATTGTAAGTCCTGTCTTTTTAAGAACTTTATTCGTTGCTGCTACAGGGCCAACTCCCATGATAGAAGGATCAACTCCGCCAAGAGCTCCTGCAACCCATGTAGCCATTGGTGTTACGCCGAGTTCTTTTGCTTTTTCTTCACTCATTACGACGATTGCAGCAGCACCATCATTGATTCCTGATGCATTACCTGCTGTAACGACTCCGCCTTCTTTTCCTGAACAGCAACGAAGCTTTGACAGATCTTCGATATGCTGTCCATGACGAGGTCCCTCGTCTGTATCAACGATTATAGTCTCTTTTTTCTTCTTGATCTCAACAGGAACGATCTCATCTTTAAACTTGCCAGCATTCTGAGCTGCTTCGCATTTATTCTGGCTGTTAAGAGCGAACTCGTCGAGCTCTTCTCTTGTAAGGTGCCACTGATCAGCAACGTTCTCAGCTGTGATCATCATGTGGTAATTATTGAATGCATCCCAAAGTGCATCATGAACCATAGCATCAACTATCTTACCATCGTTCATTCTATATCCGAAACGAGCCTTATCAAGTACGTATGGTCCGTTTGACATACTCTCCATACCACCGGCTACTACTATATCTGCATCTCCGGCAAGGATCATATCTGCTGCCATATTGACACAGTTAAGCCCAGAACCGCAAACTACATTGATTGTAACTGCAGGACACTCAACAGGAAGACCTGCCTTGATAGATGCCTGTCTCGCAACGTTCTGTCCGAGGCCGGCCTGGATTACACATCCCATAAGAACTTCATCAACAGCATCTTCTTTTACCCTCGCTCTCTTAAGAGCTTCTTTGATTACGATTGAACCAAGATCAGCAGCAGATACAGAACCGAGTTCTCCACCTAACTTACCAATTGCTGTTCTGCAGGCACCAGCCAGTACAACTTTCTTTGCCATCATAAATCTCCTTTGCTATCCCTATTAGCTTGTGTTAATATTTTAACAAATCGAGTCCAAAAAAATAGATTGTCTAGTCAACTCGACTTAAAAATCATAGCACAGTGTTCATGGCACTTCAAGGGAAATATACTTTTTTTAATGCACATTGTTGTTGTTTGTGATTTTCTTCCTATGTTTTTTGTTCAACTTTACTCTTCGTGAATTTTTTGCATCATAACATCAAATGATCCCGAATTTTAAAGCATGTATTGGAAACTTTTTATTACTATATGGTTTTTTTACATTATCATCATTTATTTTTTTATTCTTATAAAATTTACTACTAAAACTGTCAATAAAAAGCCCCTTTGATCTATCTGAAATATATCTGTCCTGAGCTTGGCTCAAAGCAAGAAAATACTCAAATAGATCAAAGGGACTATATTCGTTAGCATATTTAAATTTAATTTTAATATTATTATAACGTCATCATAATTGCTGGTTCTTTGTCAGTACATTAAAGAATACATGTCCTCCCAGCTGGCTATAATCTACCACTCTTCTGCCGTTTTTCCATATCCATTCCTGTTTTGAAAAAGCCGCCGGTGTCATAAAGAACAGCGCATATACAAATTGTTGACCACCAAGTACTTCCGATACAGCCTGCTTGGTTGTATCTGCGATTTTATCCTCATGAGAATAATAAAATTCATAAGGCGTTCCCACCGTTCCATCTGCCCAGGTTCTTCGCATGGATTCTGCCACAGGCTGGAATTGCCCTGGTGCGAAAATAACTGATTGTATATTTTTATAGCCGGTATTCTTTGAATATACACGGTTCATTATTACCGATGCCACTGCACGCTGGCCTGCTAATCCCTGATTGCCTGACTCAGCCTGAACAATCGCTCTTAGCATTTTAACTTCTTCATCCGTATACGCATAGGTTCCATAAGCTCCCGGGCTGATCCCGGCATGTCTATTAGCATCCTCAGCTGAAGAGAACGGAATCGGTGTTCGCGAGTTGGTATTTCCAGGGTCAGGAGTAGGATTAGTCTGATTACCAGGATCAGTTCCTGATGTTCCTCCTCCGGAATCCGGTTGCTGTGGCTCATTTGCCTCTTCATTACTTAAGATCATATCTGCCAGACTGCTCTGGGCTGCTGCCTGCTGGGCATCTATTTGCTTGGCCTGATTATTATATTCTTCGATATTAGTGTTGATTGCAGCCACAACCTCTGCCTGTTTTTGCACTTCGCCGCTCTTATCATCGAGAGAATCCTTGGCAGTTTCCAAAAGTCCTGACAATGCTGTCTGCTTGGTACTAAGTGTCTCTCTATTTGCTGACAGATCCGTCTGTTCTTTACTTATCTCCGCTGTCTTTGCATCTATTGATGCTCTAAGTTTCTCAAGTGAGCTAATAAGCTTATTATCATGTTTTGCGATCTGGACCAAATATTCAGTACGATTCAAAAATTCCGAAAATGAAGAACTGGAAAAAAGTATCATGACAATAGAGTCTGATCCTCTTGATTCATATGCAACTTTCATACGGGCTGCCAGCTCTTTTTTAATAGCCGCCTGCTTATTCTCCGCATCTGTTTTTTCCTGAGAAAGGGTACTAAGCGAATTGCTATTTGATGCGATCTTATTCTGAAGATTGGTTATCTCGCTTCTGACTGAGCTTATGTTTCCACTTATAGAATTAACATTTCCCTGTATGTCTTTTTTCTGTCCTTGAAGATTATTAAGCTCGCTCTGTTCCTGATCTTTCTGGTTTTTTAGCTTGTCTTTTGCCTCTTGATTCTTCTTCTTTTCCTCTTCTATCTTGGTAATGTCACTTTGAATATCCGAGGTTGTCTTGGCAAATGCCATAGCTGTATTTGACATCACTGACAGAACCATGGCGATGGCAAGGAATATGGCCATGACATGATTACTATAACCGTAATATCGTTTTGTCTCTTTTTTGTTTTGGTTCAGTTTCAAATCTTTTTTCATATGGGTCTTAATCATATAACTATAAATGCCGTTTCTATTACTTGTTGTTTAGCGATTCAACTGCAACCGCCCCACCTCTTGTAATCTCTATCCGATGAAAAGTTCGTTTTAATAATTTGACCAGATCATCATTTTTATCCGGTGCCAACGATGACAACAACATTACTGTATGTTCGTCAATATCTATTGGTTTCAGATGAAAAACCTGTGCTATCCTGAATACTTCCGACTTCTTTTCAGTATCTATTCCCGGTATAACTGCATACATTATCTCATTCATATGCATCTTGACCTCTGTAAGATCAATCACTTTTATTACTTCAACCATAGTATTCAGTTGTTTTTTAATCTGTTCAAAGGTTATGTCATCGCTTTCCACTTCAATTGTCATCCTGGAAATATCATCTCTCTCCGTTGTTCCAACTGTAAGTGATCTTAAATTATAGGATTTTCCTGAAAAGAGTCCTGACACCATAGCCAGCACTCCAACCTCATTTTCCACATATAACGCTATCCATCTGTCGGTTACATTTCTATCCATTTTGATTCTCCTGATTTAAAGTATCATATCACTTATCGGGCTTCCGTTTTTAACCATTGGAAGTACCAATTCATCCGACGAGATCATAAATTCTATAAGAAATGGAATTTTTTTTGCCTTGGTTACCTTTTCTGCTTGTTCAAATGTAGGAATGATCGCTTCTTCGCTCTCTACTCTGACAGCGCTGACGCCATAGCTATCGGCCCACTTGACATAGTCCGGGACATAAGGAGGGCAAGCATCTGACGGTCCTTTGCAATCTGGAGAACATCCTGTCCTACGTCGAAGACATGTGATCTCATATCTCTTACCATAAAATAACTGTTGCTGCTGTCTCACCATTCCCAGATATTGATTATTGAATATACATATTATAACAGCTGCATTATTCGTAACAGCTGTAGCCATTTCCTGCATATTCATCTGCATTCCACCGTCTCCGGTAATGCATATAACACAGCGATCAGGATCTGCAATTTTAGCTCCGATTGCTGCCGGCAGACCAAACCCCATAGTTCCAAGTCCTCCTGACGTGATCAGTTTCGTTCCTTTTCTCATAGCAAGAAACTGTGATGTCCACATCTGGTGCTGACCTACATCAGTTACAACTGTAGCTTCCTTGAAGCAAGTGTTGATACCATCTATTATCGTCTCAGGGCAAAGCGTTTCTTTCTTTTTTTTCATTTCCAGTGGATACTCTGATTTTAAGTTATTAATTTCTTCTATCCAAGACTGAATCTTCAGCGGTTTCGCCCACTCCATCATTTTTACTAATGCCGTAATGGCATCGGAAACCACAGGAACATCCACCACTACATTTCTGGAAATAGATGAAGTATCTATATCCACATGGATGATTTTAGCATGAGGTGCAAATTCATTCAGATCACCGGTTATACGATCGTTGAACCTCGTTCCTATAGAAAAAAGGACATCGCATTCAGAAACTGCTTTATTCGAAGCAAAACTGCCATGAAGTCCAAGATTGCCTATAAAATATGGATCATCCGTAGGGATCGCTCCTCTTCCCATAATTGTCGTAACCACAGGAAGTCCCATTTTATGAACGAATTCTGTCAGTGCTTCATTGGCATGGCCTATATTTATTCCGCCTCCGGCCAATATCATAGGTCTCTCGGCCTGGGATAATAGCTTGTATGCCTTTTTCAGCTGGCCTATATGAACTCCTGATATCGGTTTATATCCACGAATATCTACAGTGTCAGGATATTCGGAAGAACCGCTTTGTATCTGGATATCCTTGGGAATATCTATCAGTACAGGGCCAGGTCTGCCTGTTGATGCGATAAAAAAAGCCATCTTGATTATTCTACCGAGATCATCCCTATTCCTTACCGTCACTCCGTACTTAACCACAGAATGAGTCATTCCAACGATATCTACCTCCTGGAATGCATCATTTCCTATTAGGTTCTGTGGTACCTGTCCTGTAAAAACTACAAGGGGAATGCTGTCATAATGCGCATCTGCAATTGCTGTTATAGTGTTGGTCGCCCCCGGGCCGCTGGTTACCAGAACCACTCCAGTCCGTCCGGTTTCTCTTGAATATCCCTCAGCCTCATGAACTACTCCCTGTTCATGACGCCCCAGCACTACTCTTATTGAATCTGCCTTATATAGTTCATCAGTCAGTTCATTGATCATTCCGCCTGGATAAGCGAAAAGTGTGTCAACTCCTTCTTCCTGAAGGGCTCTTACAAAAAGTTTTCTTCCTGTAATATCCATAGGTATGCCCTCTTCCTTTTAGACAAAAATATTGGTTTTTTTACTTTTTCTTTTTCTTTTTTCTTTTACTTGCCTTTATTTCTTATTTTTTTATTTCTAATTTCTTTATTTCTAATTTCTTTATTTCTAATTTCTTTATTTCTAATTTCTTTTTTCTATAATTTATTCTTTTAATTTTTGTTTTTTCTTTTGTATGTCACATAGTGAAATACAAGGTCATAATAGGTCTGTTCCTCTGAACGTTCTGTTTCCTCCCAATCAGTATCATCTGCCAGATTCGGGAAAAACCGGTCTGCATCATAAGCAAAATCTATTTCTGTTACGATTGCTTCATCACATCTGTCTAAAAGAAGGCGATAAATGCTTTCCCCACCTACTACATAGACTTCTCTTTCCTTATAGTCTTCCAGGACCTTATCCAATTCCTCAACATTTTTAACTGTAATTGCATTTTTAACGCTATAATTTTCCCTACGTGACATTACAATATTTACACGATCCTGAAGAGGTCTCCCATTCGGAAAAGACTCTAGCGTATGTCGTCCCATTACAATCACATTATCTGTTGTAAAGGCCCTAAAGCGCTTCATATCCTCTGGGATTCTTACCAATAGGTCATTATTTTTACCTATGGCCCAATTGCGGTCTGCTGCTACGATTAATTTCATTATCTACCTCTTTTTCCTCAAATGGCAATAGGAATACCCTTGATCTGGGGCTCCGTGACATAGTCCACAAGTGCAATATCCTTTTCTGTAAATTCGTAAAAATCATGTATATCGGGATTGATCCAGAACTTCGGTGCCTCATGTGCAGGACGATCGATCAACTCTTCAACAATGGGTATATGTCTATCATAGATATGTGCGTCTGCTATGACATGAACGAACTCACCAACCTTCATGTCGCATACCTGAGCCAGCATATGTGTAAGGATCGAATATTGACATACATTCCAATTATTAGCAGCCAGCATGTCCTGTGATCTCTGATTCAATATAGAATTCAGCACAAGTTTGCCATCTGTTTTATCCTCAGTGACATTAAATGTCATGCTATATGCACATGGATACAGATGCATAGTAGAGAGATCTGCGAAATTATAGATACTTGTCAATATTCTCCTGCTAAACGGATGAGTTTTCAGATCATATATCACACGATCCACCTGATCCATCATCCACATGCCTTTTTTTTCATCAAATACAGCATGTTCCGTGTATTTATCACCAAAAGCGATCTTCAGGTCATCCTCTTTTACATCATTATAAGGATATTTTATACTCATCTGATATCCATAAGCAGTTCCGATAGATCCTGTCTCATCAGCCCACTCATCCCATATTTTTGAGCTCAGATCATTTACATTACTGGATTTTTTCTGCCATATCCACAGAAGCTCGTTTGTACAGCTCTTTATGGCTGTTTTTCTAAGTGTAATTGCCGGGAACTCTTCATCTAACCTGTAACGATTCACCACACCAAACTTTTTAATAGTATAAGCCGGAGTTCCATCAGGCCAGTGAGGTCTTACCTTCTCTCCCTCTGTGCTCGTTCCATTATCAATTATGTCTCTGGCATTCTTAACAAAAATATCATCGGCTCGACTCATGTAATCAGTTCCTCCGTTTTCATAAGCATATAATTATCTCATATTAATTGTTTATTGTAGCTTATTACGAGAATGTAGACAATACGTGAATCTCATATATATGTTGTACTCTAGCTACACATGATCACACATTATATATGTTTGATCCTTTATGTTGTATTTTTACACACAAAAAAAGTGCACCTAATGCACTTTCATCTCTTACTATCCTATTATAAAGAGCGCGAAACGGGACTCGAACCCGCGACCCCGACCTTGGCAAGGTCGTGCTCTACCAACTGAGCCATTCGCGCTTATTTGCTGTCGCTGTTTCTTGCGACGCTCTATATAATATCGAAATACTGATTATATGTCAAGAACTTTTTACTGATTTTTTTAAATCAGCGAACTAATTATCTGTAGAAAAGTCTACTATGCTACTTAGTTTTACCTCTGTAGTCTTGGGATGTGCTTCATGATTCTTCTCAATCTGCTGATTAATAGAAAATCCTACATAACCTATAACTATAACAGCGACGAAAATACCCAAAACCCAAGTCAGTCTGGAATAGATCTTTCTCATCTTGACTTCTTTTTTTATCTTTGCCTTTTTCTCTTTATTCAGATCAACCTTTTCCTGGCTCATTATTATTCCCTCTTTAAAAGTAAATTATTTTTTTTAACGTACTTCAGTATATTAACTTAACGAGATTACATTTTCAAGTGTACAGAGATGACAGTTTTAAACGCAAAACTTTGTATGTTTTTAAGTTTTACCGATCCATTATTTTATATTTTTTTTAGAAAGATTTTCCAGACAGTTTATTTTATGCAGATTTATTTATGATATTATACTTTGGAAACCTAATCTCACTAAATCAATATATTTTGAAACAATGTCCCTTGGGTATTTTTTCCATAGGGATCCAAGACAAAAAATTTCTGTATCTTCCTCCTATGGAGGATCAAATGAAGAAAAAAATCTTTTCACTTTGTGCTATTTTGGCACTTCTTTTTGTACTGTTTTTTCCAAAGGGCAGTAAGGTCGCAGCTTCTGACGAAGCACCAACAGAGGATTCTATTATATCTTCCGACTATCATAACAGCGGGGATAGAAGCAAATGGCAGTACATCCCGCAGTACGCTACTGTGATTCAATCTACACTTGTATATGAAAATCAAAAGATCTACGTACTATTATATGATATAAGCTACAATACCCCATTTAATCGCCATCCCGAGGACTATATATTAAAACATTATATCCGTACTGCAGACGGCAATGTTTTCTGGTATCCGGACGTGGATCGTGGTGTTCTGTTGAATGATTGGAGCGATGTAAATAGTAATTATGATCCGCCTCTTCACCGAACGTTTGCCCTGGAACCCTATGAGATATCCGGCGCAGCTCCTCTGAAACCTAATATTACATTTTCCAATACCGATAATTACGGAGTGGTTGCCACCTTTTCGGGAAAAGCAGATACTAACAAAACTGTTTTCTATTATGACTATTACTCTGTAAAGAAAAACACCGGAGGCATGAGCTACATAGCCGATGAAGGTACCGAGGGTAATGCCACCGATTATATGACAGGATTCTTTTATAAAATCGACACTAATCCCAGTGATATAAGTTTAGATGGTTCATGGACCAGAGTAGATTCCGGGGATCATACCGGTGCCACCAAGAGCCTATCTACCTCTGTTCCACAGTCTGCTGTCAGTTCTGACACTACTTATTATATGCATGTTGTATCCCAAAGCTACACCGGTAAGCTCAGTGCTACCGCTACAACAGAGATACCCCATCGTGGTAATCATACCTTGAAATATAATACTGCCGGCGGCTCCGGTAATTTTCCTGCTCAAAGAAAGCACTATGGTTCATATCTAAGAATATATGATAGTATCCCAAAAATGAGAGCCTATACCTTTAAGGGATGGGTCTCTGCGGATAATAATGTCTATCAACCGGGAAATAGCTATGACCGGGACCAGGAAAATGGTGATTATATCTTGAATGCTTTGTGGGAAATGAATAAATATCATCTTCACTTTGATAAAAATAACAAAAATGAAAAAAATGATATAACTATGACCAATGGCACTATAACAGGAGATATGCCGGATGTCACATTACGATATGATGCTACAGGTCTTCCCGAAAATCATTTTGTCAACACCACTAAGCAGGCTGATGGTCAGGATCAATACAGTTTTATGGGATGGAGTACTGACAAAAATGCGTCCAAGCCTATTATAAATAGTTCATATTCAGAACCAGATCAATGGAAGAACTACCCCATCAGTACTCTGGTAGACTCTCTTGGGCTTACCGATTCCCCTGATTCAACCATTACTCTGTATGCAGTTTGGGATAAGGCTCCGGAAGTATCTTCTGTTCAAGATATTTATATCAGTAAGCAGGAGATTGAAAAGGGTATAACGCCTTCTTTATTAATGCGAAATCTCGTGATAAATGATTATGAAGATGGTATTATCAGGCCTTCCGATTCGGCTTCTTCTGACATAGAATATTTTCTGCCTGCCCTGGCTGGGAATAACTCAGGTAATATTATGGATCCTGGTTCATCCTCTTTTGCTGCTAAGGGAAATATACCCAAAAATGCTTTGGATACAGTCAGGCTCGTAAATTTTAGATCCAGCGATCTGAATATCTCCGGAGACAGAGGTGGTCTGTCACTGACCGCTCTTGCTGTAGACAAAGCTTATAACACTACCGTTATATCCTATATGATCCATATCTATGATGCCTCTCCTCTAGTTGCATCTGATGGTGGTTCGGAAGAATATGTCCGTTTTATAGATTCAGAGAACATTAAAAAATCTGAAGATAACGGAGGTCTCAGTCTTCGTTCTATATGGAAGATCGATAATAACTATAAAAAATCAATAGAATCTGCCCTTTCAAGTAAATATAAATCAACCCGGTCTTTTTCTGCTGAGGACATTCAAAATGCAGCTATAGAAATCAAAGAAAATGGCTTAGGTCATTATGATAGTTTTGCCAGAAAGTTTATGTATTAAAGAAATAATAGAATAAAAAATTTCATTTTTAGACCTTTGTATACCAAAGTCCATACCATTAAAATACCCCTTTCACTGGTTGCCCAGTAAAAGGGGGTACGTATCAATTTAATGCATTCATGATATGGGCTTTTTTAATAACTATCCTTCACGTGGAAGCTTCGCTCATCCGGTATCGCCGTAATACTTTTTATATCCATATCCGTGATCTCTATATACCTTCCTGATCGGATCATAACGATCATCCTGTCCAGTTCTTCCTCTAATCCCTGGGCTTCCATCAAAACTGTGCCGTCATATTCATTCTCGACCCAGCCTGTTATACCAAGAGATTCTGCTGCCTTACAGGCATGATAACGAAAACCTACGCCTTGAACGTTACCATAAAATACATAGGATCTTCTGATCGTTCCCTCTCGCAATTTTTGAACCTTGCTTTCTTTTTTTCTTTCTATATTACCAAAAAATCTCAGCATTATTTCCTCGAACCGGTTTTAATTTATTTAATTAACTTATTTTTAATTTTATAAAAAATAATGGCAATATTATTTTACTCAGTTCTATCGATACAGACCTCGTTGACTCCATCGTACTGTTCTACCTTGACGTTAACATTTTCGCTATGGGATGTAGGAATATTTTTACCGACATAATCTGCCTTAATCGGTAGCTCTCTGTGTCCGCGATCAACAAGCTCTGCCAATTGCAAGCTCTGAGGTCTACCATATGCAAAAACTGCTTCCATGGCTGCTCTCACAGTTCTGCCTGTATATAATACATCATCTACCAGTACGACCTTCTTGCCTTCTATTGAACAAGGGAATTTGCATCCTCTTTCCGCAGGATCATCAGATATTTCTGTGAGATCATCTCTATACAAAGTAATATCAACCGTTCCTATGGGAACATCAAAACCTTCAAATTTTTTAAGATTATCTGCCAGAATCTCTGCAAGAGGAACTCCTCTTCTCTCGATCCCTGCTAATATAACATCTTCACAACCATCGTTATGCTCTATTATCTCGTGGGCAATCCTCGCAAGAGTTCTCATCATGTGAGGCTCATCCAAAAGTACATTTTCCATGTCGTTCTCCTTGATCTTACAGTAAATTATTATATGTATCCGCATTTATTTCATTACATCGCATATTCATCTAATATTACATTTTATACATATAATATTAATTTTCTTTTTAGTCCTTTTATATACTTATACATAATATTTTACTGCTTTTCTAAATATTTTTATATAAATAAATATTTCATAATTCAGTCATTTAATGCCATGCCATATGACACTTTTTATTGTATAAACAAAGACTTATCCTTTAATATTAAAAACAGACCTATACATCTCTGGACTGGATTCCAATGCGTAGTTTCTTTGAATCTCAAGCTCCGCAGTTAAAAACTCAATATCTGTAGCTGCAGAACTGATAAGTCCCACCAGTTTATCTTTTTGGTTTTTGCCATATATATGTTTCGAAGCGATATATTCCTTGTTATGAACCGTTTCTTCAAATCCTGTAATAAGCATATTATTATAATATGCTCTTTTTACTGCTGATACGATCTCATTGCCGGAATTAATATCCATATAAAAATCGCACTTTTCAAAAAGCGAATCCAATGTCTTTTCCTTGATTCCCGGGAAAAGTGTAATATTATGGTGGCTTGACATTGACATAAGCTTTGAAGACATCTCCGTAAGTGCCGCAATATTAAAATGTATCTCTGGAAGTGTCTCTACTACATACTCCAAGCTCTCGATCTGGTCAGAGTTGGTACATATAAGCACTTCTTTTCTACCTTGATTGCTTCTGATATATGAATATACATATCCCAATTGTTTAGTGATTTTCGGATCTCCTCCAAGGCTGATAAGCTTGTTATAGGATTCTCTGTTTTGAACAAATATCCTTCCGGTACGAGTATCTGATCCAATCCGATTTCCTTCATTAATTTTCCTTTGAGCTCCACTATATATGATCTTCATATTTCCTGGGATCTCATCTCCTGTTGGCTCCTGCCAGAATAAAATATCATTTTGACCATAACTATTATCTTTTTCCCCTGTAACATTATCACCATCATCTGCATGTACTACGGAGATTCCATATAACTGATTCATCCTCTGCGATACAAAAAAAGGTATAGAAAGAGAATTGAACACAATCATGTCTTCTGGCTTGAATCCATTTTTTCTCAGGAAAAAACATACCAATTCTGTCTTGGACTTAAATATATATATCTTACCATTTAAATCTACCAAAATATCCCTGGTCACATAATTTTCCACGATTACTTCTTTTCCATTTATGTCAAAAAAACTTCGGTCGACCTTCTCCCCCTTATTATTAAAAATTGTACGGGCAAAAAGTGCTCCAACGGAATTATAGTGGTCGCTATACCTGACTATACCTGTCTCGTCCACCCAATCCACGATTTTCACATGTCTCTTATTTAGAGGCTCCGTAAAATATATTCTGGCTCTTTCTTTATTTTTGTCATGAACTGCCCCGTTTGAATTGGTAGCAGATATCTCCCAATAATCGGGTACTTGTATTTCATTAAAGAATCTAGGGCGATCCAACGATACTTTGTTTTTATTGTTTTTATTGTTTTTATTGTTTTTATTATCTTTATTATTTTTTTTCAGGAAATATTCAAGAACCGATTCAACTCCCTCGGGAAGGTACCCATCATCTTCGATCACTATTGTTCTGACTGGTACTTTGGAATTATAAAGTGATTCATGTAGTTTTCTGGCCTCCTCTGAAAATGTCTCACAGAGGAAAAATATATTTTTTCCCACTTTGCACCTCTTGATATTTATATTTATTTTTATTTTTTTAATATCTTTTGTTATTTCTTTTTTCTAATTATTAATATATTTATAAAAATATTTTTTTAGCCTTATTTCATATTACATAAAGAAGTATTTTCAGTTTTTTTCAATAAGTGCTTTCCACTTTTTCATCACCCTGTACGTCAGAAATTCCTCGGCTTTTTTATATGAAGTCCTGTGACATAATTTCATGTCATCCTGAGTAAACAGCCTGACTATGGCCTTTCGAAGTTCTTCAGTTTTACTATTTGCATCCATATCGTCATTTACAGGTATCAGATATCCGTTTCTTCCATCTTCGATAAATGTAGGGTTGCCATATCTCACATCAAATCCGATTATTGGTAGTCCAGAGCCTACAGCTTCCATCAATGTCAGTCCAAATCCTTCACTCATTGAACCGGATATATATGCATCATATTTTACATATATATCTGTCAGGTCATGCTGTCCCATCAATCGAATATACTTTTCAGCATTATTCTTGGCAATAAGCTCCTTAAGTGAGTTTTCGTTAGCGCCCTTACCATATATATCCAGCGTAATATCAGAAATGTCATATTTGGCTCTGACTACAGCCTCCACTATCCAATCGATATGCTTCTCATCTGCCAGACGGGATGCAGTAATTAATGAATGAGCTCTCCTATTTGAAATTAATTTGTCCGAGAAGATTTTATCAGAAGTCATTTTATCTGAGATCATTCTGTCATAAGTCCTTGCATCATAAGACATTCTATCAGAAGGCATTCCATAATAAGCCCTTTTATCATGATTAGTTCCATCATGAGGATGCTTCAATTCATCCAGACTTCCTACCGGGATCGTGATTATTTCCGGATGGGTTCCCATATATTTCTCAAACTGCTGCCTCATAAGCTTATTTTGAGCATCAGTTGCGGTTATATAAAAATCGATATGCTTACTTTGCGAAAATGAATATTCATAATAATTATTCCACAGAATATTTATTTCATCTGTGCTTCCTTCCGAGAAATGATCTGCGTGGATCATCATTCCAACCCTTGCATCTCTCACATTCTCCAGAATAGACTGCCCAACACCTGTAGTTCTATCTATAAGTACCACATCATTTTTTGTCAATGGAAGCTTTGATACCATGTATCCCACTAGTTCTTCTTTTGAATAAAGAATCTTATTCGGAAAACGAAATATGGGCTTATCATCATCATTGATCTCTTCATAAGCCACAGACCCATCCTCGTTAAAAAAACGTCTGTGATACATATGAGCCTTATTATCCAGTGGCGCATAGTATTCCGTGTATATCCTACAATATGTGAAATAGTCCTTTCTTACCAAGAAACCATCTGAGACATACTCTACTCTATGTACTCTGTCGGTTTTATTATCAACCAAAAAACAAGTATAGAAATTCCCGTTTCCCGGAAAAATATACTTCACCACGTTACCTTCTTTTTTTTTGATAAAATCAACCCGATCAATAGTATTCTCAAATTGTCGAAGGGTATAAGTCACCGGGCTTATTTTCGTATCTGTAAAAAAAGTATAAAGCCATATGACCTCTGAATCTTCGAATCCTATATTCTTGGTCATATGGGAAATATTTTCCGTAGGAAACATATCTGTAAATATGAATTTTGCCGGTATTTTGGCTCTTCTAAATATTCCGGCTCTATAGCTCTGGGCGTATTCTACCCCACTTGATGCCCATCCTATTCCGAGATTGAAGTTGTAGACCATTTTATTCTCCATTC
>Ga0116175_1000840_pt1 | contig 20565 bp, 19 predicted proteins | sample AD_UKC125_MetaG_FD_89802 | JGI IMG/M metagenome (GOLD analysis project Ga0116175, IMG submission 89802) | Active sludge microbial communities of municipal wastewater-treating anaerobic digesters from USA - AD_UKC125_MetaG | ecosystem: Engineered > Bioreactor > Anaerobic > Digestate | place: USA... | reverse complement strand
GGTGCTGGTCGTGCCCGGTTCGGGGCTCGTCAAGCGCCAGGCCGAGGCCGAGGGGCTCGACAAGGTGTTCCGCGACGCGGGTTTCGAGTGGCGCGAACCCGGATGTTCGATGTGCCTGGCGATGAATGCCGACCGGCTGGAGCCGGGCGAGCGCTGCGCGTCGACGTCCAACCGCAACTTCGAGGGCCGCCAGGGCGCGGGTGGGCGCACCCACCTGGTCAGCCCGGCCATGGCCGCTGCCGCGGCCATCCACGGTCATTTCGTCGATATCCGCAAATTTGCCTGAACCCGACAGAAGCGAGCGCCCCCATGAAGACCTCTTTCTCCATCATCCTGATCGGCCTGGCCCTGACCCTGGCGGCCTGCAACACCATCAAGGGCATTGGCCAGGACGTGCAAAGTGCCGGCGGCGCCATAGAGCGCGCCGCGCGCTGACAACCCTCTCACTACCCAACCGCCATGCAGAAATTCACCGTGCACCAGGGCCTCGTCGCCCCCATGGACCGCGAGAACGTCGACACCGACGCCATCATCCCCAAGCAGTTCCTGAAATCCATCAAGAAGACCGGCTTCGGCCCGAATCTGTTCGACGAATGGCGCTACCTGGACCAGCCGGGCGAACCCGGCGTGCCCGAATCAGCGCGCAAGCCCAATCCCGACTTCGTGCTGAACCAGCCACGGTACAAGGGTGCCAGCATCCTGATCGCGCGCAAGAACTTCGGCTGCGGCTCCAGCCGCGAGCACGCCCCCTGGGCGCTGGACCAGTACGGCTTTCGCGCCGTCATCGCACCCAGCTTTGCCGACATCTTCTTCAACAACTGCTTCAAGAACGGCCTGCTGCCCATCGTCCTGCCCGAGTCGGTGGTGGCCCAGCTGTTCGATGAGGTGGCGGCCTTCCCCGGCTATGAGCTGAAGATCGACCTGGAGCGCCAGGTCGTCATCCGCCCGCAGGGTGAAGAAATAGCCTTCGACGTGCTGCCGTTTCGCAAGTACTGCCTGCTCAACGGCTTCGACGACATCGGCCTGACCCTGCGCCACAAGGACAAGATCGCCGCATTCGAGGCCGAGCGCCTGGCCACCAAGCCCTGGCTGGCGCACACCATGGCGGGTTGAAATTTTAAGCAAAACAAGCCTCTGGCCCTTATCCAACAAGCGCCAATAGCTATCAATTTAATAGTTCATCGACATGAAAATCGCAGTTCTCCCTGGTGACGGCATAGGCACCGAAATCGTCGCCGAGGCCGTCAAGGTGCTCAAGGCCCTGGACTTGAAGTTCGAGATGGAAACCGCCCCCGTTGGCGGCGCCGCCTACGAGGCCGCAGGTCACCCCCTGCCCGAGTCCACCCTGGCCCTGGCCAAAAGCGCCGACGCCATTCTGTTCGGCGCCGTGGGCGACTGGAAGTACGACAAGCTGGACCGCCCGCTGCGCCCCGAGCAGGCCATCCTGGGCCTGCGCAAGGCGCTCGGCCTGTTCGCCAACTTCCGCCCTGCCATCTGCTACGAACAACTGACGCACGCCAGCAGCCTGAAGCCCGAGCTGGTCGCGGGCCTGGACATCCTCATCATTCGCGAGCTGACGGGCGACATCTACTTCGGCCAGCCGCGCGGCCGCCGCACGGCGGTAGACGGCCACTTCCCCGGCGCAGAAGAAGCCTTCGACACCATGCGCTACAGCCACCCGGAGATCGAGCGCATCGCCCGCGTGGCCTTCGAGGCCGCACGCAAGAGGAGCAAGCGCGTCACCAGCGTGGACAAGGCCAACGTGCTGGAGACCTTCCAGCTGTGGAAGGACGTGGTCACCGAAGTCCATAAAGACTATCCGGACGTGGCGCTGGACCACATGTACGTGGACAACGCTGCCATGCAGCTGGTCAAGGCGCCCAAGGCCTTCGACGTGATCGTCACCGGCAACATGTTTGGCGACATCCTCTCGGACGAAGCCTCGATGCTGACGGGCTCCATCGGCATGCTGCCCTCGGCATCGCTCAATGACAAAAAGCAGGGCCTGTACGAGCCCAGCCACGGCAGCGCGCCGGACATCGCCGGCAAGGGCGTGGCCAACCCGCTGGCCACCATCCTGTCCGCGGCCATGATGCTGCGCTTCTCCCTGAACCAGCCCGAGGCCGCCGACCGCATCGAGACCGCCGTGAAAAAGGTGCTGGCGCAAGGCCTGCGCACGCCCGACATCTACAGCGACGGCACGACCAAAGTCGGCACGGTGCAGATGGGCGACGCCGTGGTCAACGCGTTGCGTTGACGCATCGTTAACAATCAGGGGGCGGTGCCCGCCATCGCATCCCCTACAATGTTTTGTCATGTTTGCCGCGCAACCCTTCCCCCTGAAGAACAAGCCCGCCGCCCTGGCCGGCCATAGTGCGCGAGCAAGCACCACCAAAACCACGACCATTAAGGGCTGATCCAGCTCCGGTATCGTCGTGCGCCCTCCCTGGCCAGACGAGCCGGGGCCAGAAAAGCAGCCACCGGTCGCGTGTGATCTGTTTTTAACTTGAAAGGGCGTTTGAAATGAGCAAGCAATTGGTAGGTCTGGTCGGCTGGCGCGGCATGGTCGGCTCGGTGTTGATGGATCGCATGCAGGCCGAGGGCGACTTCGACCTCATCGAGCCGGTGTTCTTCTCCACCTCCAACGCCGGCGGCAAGGCGCCCGCCATGGCCAGGACACATACCGAGCTGAAAGACGCGAACGACGTCGCCGAGCTCGCAAAGTGCGACATCATCATCACCTGCCAGGGTGGCGACTACACCAAGGAAGTCTTCCCCAAGCTGCGCGCCGCCGGCTGGCAGGGCCACTGGATCGACGCCGCCAGCGCCCTGCGCATGGAGGGCGACGCCGTCATCGTGCTCGACCCGGTGAACGACGGCCTGATCCGGCAAAAGCTTGCCGCCGGCGGCAAGAACTGGATTGGCGGCAACTGCACCAACTCCATCCTGCTGATGGGCCTGGCCGGGCTGTTCAAGGCCGGCCTGGTGGACTGGGTGTCTTCCATGACCTACCAGGCGGCCTCGGGCGGCGGCGCCAACCACATGCGCGAGCTCTTGAAGGGCATGGGCGTCGTGCATGGCGCCGTCGCCGATGAGCTGGCCACGCCCGCCTCCGCCATCCTGGAGATCGACCGCAAGGTGGCCAGCACCATCCGCGAGGACGTGCCCACCGAGCACTTTGGCGCGCCGCTGGCCGGCGGCCTGATCCCGTGGATCGACGCGCAGCTGGACAACGGCCAGTCCAAGGAAGAGTGGAAGGGCCAGGCCGAGGTGAACAAGATCCTGGGCACGGCCGCCACCATCCCCGTCGACGGCCTGTGCGTGCGCATTGGCGCCATGCGCTGCCACTCGCTGGCGCTCACGCTCAAGCTCAAGAAGGACATTCCGCTGGCCCAGATCGAGGCCTTGATCAAGGACGGCAACCCCTGGGTGAAGTTCGTGCCCAACGAGCGCGCCATCACCGTCAAGGAACTCACTCCGGCGGCCATCACCGGCGGCCTGGAGGTCGGCGTGGGCCGCGTGCGCAAGCTCAACATGGGGCCTGAATACGTGTCCGCCTTCGTCATCGGCGACCAGCTGCTGTGGGGCGCGGCCGAGCCGCTGCGCCGCATGCTGCGCATCCTGCTGAGCGCCTGACGCAGGGCAACGGCGCCCCTGGCCGGGCGCTGTTTATCATCCGCCTCCAACCCTACCCTGTTCGGCCCCATCGTTGCCTGTTACCAACATGAAAGACAACTTTTGGCTCCTGCCAACAGGGTAGGGAATGCCGGCGCATGGCCTCGGCTTGTCAGTGCAAGGCATTGATGCTATGGTGCTTTTTACATATTTTCACGTCTCGGAGCGGCTCTAGGCCTGACTCGAACAACAACGCTCCGCACGACCGCACCACAACATTCACTTGTCGCACACATGCATCGCTGGAAATTTTCTGCACTGGCCACAGCGGCCATTCTGTCGGCCGGACTGCTCGGCACCGATGCCAACGCCCTGACCCTGGGGCGCGTGAATGTGCAGTCGGCATTGGGCGAACCGCTGCGTGCCGAGATCGAATTACCCCAGATCACGGCTGCGGAGGCCGAGTCGCTGCGCGTGAGTACCGCCAACGCGGCCGCGTTCCGCAGCCAGGGGCTGGAATACTCGCCCACGGTGGGCAACGTGCAGGTGCAGGTGCATCGACGTGCCGACGGCTCCATGGTGCTGCGCCTGAGCAGCAGCCGCCCCATCAACGAGCCGTTTGTCGATCTGGTGCTGGATGCCACCTGGAGCTCGGGCCATATCGTGCGCAGCTACACCATGCTGTTCGACCCACCGGCACAGGCCGCCAAACCCGCCGAAGTGACAGTGGCACCACAGCTGGCCGCGCCACGCAGCGAAAGCGCGCCGGCGCCCCCCCGTACATCCTCGGCGCGGCCCGCCGCGCCCCCGGCGGCGGCACCGGCAGCAGCCGCCCCGCGGCCCGCTCCACGGGTGGCGCCGGCCCCCAGCCGTGCTCCTGCCGCGACAGAGGCCGGCGCAGGCAGCGACGACACCGTGACGGTGCGCCCGGGCGATACGGCCGGACGCATTGCCAATGCCCATAGGCCGGCCAGCGTCTCGCTCGATCAGATGCTGGTTGCCATGGCTCAGGCCAACCCCAAAGCCTTCGTCGACGGCAACGTGAACCGGCTGCGCTCGGGCGCGGTGCTGCAGATGCCCAGCGAGTCCGCCGCCCAGGCCACCCCGGCCAGCGAGGCGCGCCAGATCGTCGCAGCGCAAAGCCGCGACTTCAACGAGTTCCGCCGCCGGCTGGCCGGCGCCGCTCCCACCGCACAGGTGGCCGCGGCCGAGCGTTCAGCCAGCGGTTCGGTGCAGGCGCAGGTGGAAGAGGCCAAGCCCGCAGCTGCCAGCCCCGACAAGCTGACTCTGTCGAAGGGCGGCGTGCAAGCCCGCAAGGCCGACGAGCAGATGGCCCGCGACAAGCAGGCCGACCAGAACACGGCCCGTATGGCCGAGCTGTCCAAGAACATCGCCGAGCTCAACCAGTTGAGTGGCGCATCCACACAGCCCGCCACACCTGCAGCAGATACCAGCGCCGCAGCGCCCAACGCGGCTGGCAGTCAGTCCGCGGTGGCCGTCCCTGCTCCTGCCGGGCTGCCCGGGGCGGTTGCGCCGGCGCAGACCAACGCCAATCCCGAAGCCCCGGCAACAGCCGAGCAGGCGCCCACAGCCCCGCAAGCCACGCCACAGGAAGCGGCACCCGCTCCGGCAGCCGCAGCGGCCCCGGCGCCCAAGCCCGCACCACCGCCAGAGACCTATGAGGAGCCCAGCTTCCTGGGCTCGCTCACCGAAGACCCGCTGCTGGCCGGTGGCGCGCTCGCGCTGGTGCTGGCGCTGCTCGGCTACGGTGGCTACCGCGTGGCGCAAAGCCGTCGGCAACAGGCGCAGCTGGACAGCTCCTTCCAGGACAGCGGCAACCCCGACTCATTCTTCGGAGCCAGTGGTGGCCAGCATGTGGACACGGCCGACAGCAGCCTGACCACCGGCGCATCGTCGATGTCCTATTCGCCCAGCCAGCTCGACGTGGGCGGAGACGTGGATCCCGTGGCCGAGGCCGACGTGTATCTGGCCTATGGCCGTGACCTGCAGGCCGAAGAAATCCTCAAGGAGGCCATGCGCCACAACCCGGAGCGCGTCGCCATACCCGTCAAGCTGGCCGAGATTTATGCCAAGCGCCAGGATCGCAAGGCGCTGGAGTCGGCCGCCAGCGATGTCTTCCGGCTGACCGACGGGCAAGGCCCCGACTGGTCGCGCGTCGCAGACCTGGGTCGCACGCTGGACGCGGACAACGCCCTGTACCAACCCGGTGGCCGCCCCGCCGCAGGCCCTGACGGCGAGGGCGACATCGCCCCCCTGAGCAACTTCCCAAGCACCGTGGGCGTGGGCGCGCCGACCAACGCCAGCACCGGCCCCGACTCCGTGTTGCCCGACCTGGATCTCGACCTGGATCTGGATCTCGACCTGCACGATGCACCGCCAGCTCCGGCACCTGCGCCCAGCGCCTTCGCCATGGCCGCTGCCGCGAGCGAGCTGGCTGCAACGCAAGGCGCAGCGGCCACGCCCGCGGTCAGCGAAGATCTGCCCGCTGCGCTGGACGCCATCGACCTGGAGCTGCCGGATGCAGAGCCCGAGGCCGCTCCACGTTCCGCCGCGCCCACCGCGGTCGCATCCCTGACGACCGAGCCCGCGCCCCTGGACTTTGACACCGACAACCTGCTGCTGGCCGACTCGGCAGCCACCCCGCTGGCGGCCAGCGATGCCAAGGACTCGGCCCCTGCGGCACTGGAATTCGACCTGGGGGATCTGAACCTTGACCTGAGCCTGCCCGCTGCCCCCACTGCTGCTGCGCAAGCGGATGCCGGCGCTGCGGAGCCCCTGCCCGACGATCCGCTGACCACCAAGCTGGCACTGGCCGAAGAATTCAACACCATTGGCGACAGCGAGGGCGCCCGCACCCTGGTCGAGGAAGTCATCGCCGAATCGACCGGCGAACTCAAGGCCCGCGCCCAGCGCCTGCTGGCCGAGCTGGGCTGATGCCGCATGCCATGCGCAGGGACGGCGCCTGCCGCCGCGCCGCACCGTTCGCGCCAGGGGGCCTGGCATGAGGGTGGCCCTGGGCGTCAGCTACAACGGCCAGGCCTATAGCGGCTGGCAAAGCCAGCCCGGCGGGAATACCGTTCAAGACCATCTCGAAGCGGCCCTGGGCCGCTTTGCCACGCACAAGGTGGCAACCATCTGCGCCGGCCGTACCGATGCCGGCGTGCATGGGCTGATGCAGGTGGTGCACTTCGACACGGCGCTCGAGCGCGCGCCGTTTTCCTGGGTGCGCGGCACCAACACCTTTTTGCCTGCCGACATCGCCGTGCAATGGGCGCAGCCCGTACCCGACAGCTTTCACTCGCGCGCCTGCGCCGTGGCGCGCCGTTATGCCTATGTACTGCTGCAGTCACCCGTGCGCCCCAGCGTGGATGCGGGCCGCGTCGGCTGGGTGTTCCATGCGCTGGACGAAGAGGCCATGCAGGCGGCCGTGCAACACCTGCTGGGCGAGCATGACTTCACGTCGTTTCGCGCCAGCGCCTGCCAGGCCAAGTCGCCCATCAAGACGCTGCAGCGCATCAGCATCACGCGGCGCAGCCCGCCCGCCGGAGAATCCGCCGGCGACCATGGCTGCGCGCCCTGCTACTGGCGCTTCGAGTTCGAGGGCAATGCTTTTTTGCACCACATGATCCGCAACATCATGGGCTGCATCGTCGCCATAGGCCAGGGGCTGTACCCGCCCGACTGGATGCGCCAGGTGCTGGAGGCACGTTCGCGCGACGCGGCGGCGCCCACCTTCTCGCCCGATGGCCTGTACTTTCAGGGGCCGGTATACGCCGCCGAGTGGGGCCTGCCCACGCGCACGGCTGCGTATGATTGGCTGCCATGAGCAGCGCCCCTCCCTCTTCCATACCCGTACGTACCCGCATCAAGATCTGCGGCCTGACGCGCGAGCAGGACGTGGACGCCGCCGTGGCCGCGGGAGCAGACGCCATCGGTTTCGTGCTCTACCCCAAGAGCCCGCGCGCAGTCAGCCCTGCGCGCGCTGCCGAGCTGGCCCGGCGCCTGCCGCCCTTCGTCACGCCGGTACTGCTGTTCGTCAACGCAAAAGCTACTGAAGTGATAGCTGCAAGCGCCTATGTATCGGGCGCTACAGTGCAATTTCATGGTGATGAATCGCCCGCGGACTGCTGGGCCGCCAGCGACAGAGGGCGCATTCCATTCCTGCGCGCCGCGCGCATACCCCTGGGCGACGGTGCGGCAAGGTTTGACCTCGTAAAATACGCGCAGGACTACTCTCACGCCCGCGCCATCCTGCTCGACGCCCATGTCGAAGGCTATGGCGGCGGCGGCAAGGCATTCAATTGGTCACTCCTTCCACCAAGCGTCAACTCTCACCTCGTTTTGTCTGGTGGACTCACGCCTGCAAACGTGACCGATGGCATCAGCCAAGTACGCCCGCGTTGCAAGACGCTGGCGGTTGATGTCAGCTCCGGCGTGGAACTTGACGGCCCCGATGGCCGGCCCCTCAAGGGCATCAAGGACGCCGGCAAGATCCAGCGCTTCGTCGCCGCCGTGCGTGCGGCCGACGCAGCACCAGCCATATGAATCCGAATGTCTGAATACCACCAACCCGATGCCTCGGGCCACTTTGGCCCCTATGGCGGCAGCTTCGTCAGCGAGACGCTGACGCATGCCATCGATGAATTGCGCCAGGCCTATGCGCGCTACCAGCACGACCCTGAGTTCCTGGCCGAATTTCATTACGAGCTGGCGCATTTCGTCGGTCGCCCCTCGCCCGTCTACCACGCCGCGCGCACCAGCCGCGAGATCGGCGGCGCGCAGATCTACTTGAAGCGCGAGGACCTGAACCACACCGGCGCGCACAAGATCAACAACGTCATCGGCCAGGCCATGCTGGCCCGGCGCATGGGCAAGCCGCGCATCATTGCCGAGACCGGCGCCGGCCAGCACGGCGTGGCCACGGCCACCATCTGCGCGCGCTACGGCCTGGAATGCGTGGTCTACATGGGCGCCGAGGACGTGAAGCGCCAAAGCCCCAACGTCTATCGCATGAAGCTGCTGGGCGCCACCGTCGTGCCGGTTGAATCCGGCAGCAAGACGCTCAAGGACGCCCTCAACGAGGCCATGCGCGACTGGGTGGCGAACGTGGACAACACCTTCTACATCATCGGCACCGTGGCCGGCCCCCACCCCTACCCGATGATGGTGCGCGACTTCCAGAGCGTGATCGGCCAGGAATGCCTGACGCAGATGCCGGCCATGCTGGCCGAGCAAAAAATTGCCGCCGAGCAGCCCGACGCCGTGGTCGCCTGCGTGGGCGGGGGCAGCAATGCCATGGGCATCTTCCACCCCTATATCCCGTTCGAGAACACGCGCCTGATCGGCGTCGAGGCCGCCGGCGAGGGGCTCGATAGCGGCAAGCATTCGGCCAGCCTGCAGCGGGGCAGCAGCGGCGTGCTGCACGGCAACCGCACCTTCATATTGCAGGACGAAAACGGCCAGATCACCGAGACGCACAGCATCAGCGCCGGCCTGGACTACCCCGGCGTCGGCCCCGAGCATGCCTGGCTGCAAGAGATCGGGCGCGCCGAGTACGTGGGCATCACCGACGCCGAGGCGCTGGCCGCCTTCCACCACCTGTGCCGCACCGAGGGCATCATCCCGGCCCTCGAATCCAGCCACGCCATGGCCTACGCCATGAAGCTTGCCAAGACCATGGGCCCCGATCAGTCCATCCTCGTGAACCTGTCCGGCCGCGGCGACAAGGACATTGGCACCGTGGCCGACCTGTCGGGCGTGGACTTCTATGACCGCCCCTCGATGCGGGGTTTGACCGTCAAGGGAGGGCCCGCTGCATGAGCCACCCACAACGCATTGCCGCCACCTTTGCCGAACTGCAGGCCAAGGGTCGCAAGGCCCTCATCCCCTATGTGACGGCCGGCTTCCCGTTCGCCGACATCACGCCCGCCCTGATGCACGGCATGGTCGAGGCCGGCGCCGACGTGATCGAGCTGGGCGTGCCCTTTTCCGACCCCATGGCCGACGGCCCGGTGATCCAGAAGGCGGGCGAAAAAGCCCTGGCCCTGGGCATAGGCCTGGCCCAGGTGCTGGACATGGTGCGCACCTTTCGCCAACGCAACGACAGCACGCCCGTGGTGCTGATGGGCTACGCCAACCCGGTGGAGCGCTACGAGCAGCGCCATGGCCAGGGCTCTTTTGCCCGCGATGCCGGCGCGGCTGGCGTCGATGGCGTGCTGGTCGTGGACTACCCGCCCGAGGAATGCGAGCAGTTCGCCGCCGACCTGCGCGCCCACGGCATCGACCTGATCTTTTTGCTGGCCCCGACCTCCACACCCGAGCGCATGCAGCAGGTGGCCAAGGTCGCCAGCGGCTATGTGTACTATGTCTCGCTCAAGGGCGTGACGGGCTCGGGCGCACTCGACACCGCAGCGGTGGAGGCCATGCTGCCGCGCATCCGCGAGCATGTGAAGATCCCTGTCGGCGTGGGCTTCGGCATCCGCGACGCGGCCACGGCCCAGGCGATTAGCCGCGTGGCTGACGCCGTGGTCATAGGCAGCCGCATCATCGGCCTGATCGAAGACCAGCCGCACGAGCGGGTGGTTGGGGTCACCGTGGACTTCCTGCGCCAGGTGCGCAAGGCGCTGGACGCATAATTCGGGACGCAACCCCCTGAGCGGCTGCGCCGCTTCCCCCTTCTCTCGCGCGATGCGCGGGAAGGGGGACGCCGCCAGTGCGGCGGGGCGGCCCTTGCACGGCGGCCCTCGCCCGGGTCGCGCCAGTTTCATAGGCTGCGGCGTAATGCGACGCAGCTTGGCAAATTCATACAAAGGAACACCCATGTCCTGGCTCGAAAAACTCCTGCCTTCCAAAATCCAGCAGACCAACGCCACCGAGCGTCGCCAGATGCCCGAGGGCCTGTGGACCAAGTGCCCCAGTTGCGAGACCGTGCTCTACAAGAGCGACCTGGAGCAGAACCAGAACGTCTGCCCCAAGTGCAGCCACCACCACCGCATCGGCGCGCGCGCGCGGCTCAATGCCTTTCTCGACGGCGAGGGCCGCTACGAGATCGGCCAGGAGGTGCTGCCCGTCGATGCGCTCAAGTTCAAGGACAGCCGCAAGTACCCCGAGCGCCTGAAGGAGGCGCTGGAGAACACCGGCGAGACCGACGCGCTCATCGTCATGGGCGGCGCGGTCAAGAGCATCAACCTGGTCGCCGCCTGCTTCGAGTTCGACTTCATGGGCGGCTCCATGGGCAGCGTGGTCGGCGAGCGCTTCGTGCGCGGCGTCGAGACCGCGATAGAGCAGAAGGTGCCCTTCATCTGCTTTACCGCCACCGGCGGCGCGCGCATGCAGGAGGGCCTGCTGTCGCTGATGCAGATGGCCAAGACCAACGCCGCCCTCACGCGCCTGGCCAAGAAGGGCCTGCCCTATATCAGCGTGCTAACCGACCCGACGATGGGCGGCGTCTCGGCCGGCTTTGCCTTTGTTGGCGACATCGTGATTGCCGAGCCCAAAGCGCTGATCGGCTTTGCCGGCCCGCGCGTGATCGAGTCCACCGTGCGCGTGACCCTGCCCGAGGGCTTTCAACGCGCCGAATTCCTGCAGACCAAGGGCGCGGTGGACTTCATCTGCGACCGCCGCGAACTGCGCGAGACCGTGGCGCAATGCCTGTCCATGCTGCAGCGCCTGCCTGCCGACGCCGTAGCCTGATACAAAAATAATAGCTGTCAGCGCTTTCCCAGCAAGCGCTAGAAGCTATTTTGTTCAAGTTTATTGGCCCATCAGGACGCTGGCCTGCAAATGGCCCAGCATGATGGACAGCACCTGCAGCAGCACCAGCAGCACCAGCGGTGATAGATCAATGCCACCCAGCAGCGGCACGACGCGCCGCACCGGTTGCAGCAGCGGCTCGCTCAGGCGGGCAATGACGTCGCTGATGGGTGTGCGCGTCTGCATCCACGACAAGATGGCATAGGCAATCAGCAGGCCCATCAGGCCCGACACGGTGACGCGCGCCAGACTGAACAGCGCCATCCACGGCAGCCAGGCCAGGCCCAGGCCTGCCCCCACCAGCAACCACAGAAGCAGGTACTGCACCAGCTGCAGCAAAAAGGCCGCAACCAGGCAAGACAAATCCCAGCGCCCCGCAGCCGGTATCAGCTTGCGCAGCGGCAGCACCAGCCAGTCGGTGAGAGCAAAGACCAGCCGCCCCACCGGGTTGCCAAAAGGCACGCGCTGCAACTGCATGTACAGACGCAGCAGACAGGCGCCGGTCAGCAGCCCGCTCACGACTTCAAGAAGATAGGAAATGATCTGAAACAGCATGGGGATCGACAAATGCATGCGCCCAACAAGCGCCACGGCGCCGACGGTGGCGCAGCGTGGGATGATAGCGAGGCTGCCTGGGCCCAACGCCATGCCGGATCCCCTGACATTGACATCGCTCCCGCTGTTCCCGCTGAACACCGTGTTGTTTCCGGGCGGCTTGCTGGCGCTGCGCGTGTTCGAGGTACGTTACTTGGACATGGTGCGCAAATGCCGACAGACCGGCTCTCCCTTTGGCGTGGTCACGCTCACAGCAGGGCAGGAGGTGCGCAGCGCCGCAGCTCCCGAGGAGCGGTTCCAGCCCCAGGGCACACTGGCCGTCATCGAACAGCTGCAGACGCCGCAACCCGGCCTGATCACCCTGCACTGCCGCGGTACCGAGCGCTTTCACATCACGCAGCAACACCAGCTGCCCTACGGCCTGTGGCTGGCAGACGTACAGCAATTGCCCGACGACCCGCAGGTACCGCTGCCCGCCGACTTGCAAAGCCTTGCGGCCAAGCTGGGGCTGCTGCTGGCAGCGCAGCATCAGCGCCGCAGCACGCCTGGCCACCCCATTCCCCCCACGCCTGCGCAACTGCAGGACTGCGGCTGGGTCGCCAACCGCTGGTGCGAGCTGCTGCCCGTGCCGCTGGAACTGAAACACCACCTGATGACGCTGGACAGCCCGCTGTTGCGCCTGGAGCTGGTGGGCGATGTGCTGGAGCGCCTGGGAATTGCACCGTGAACATGGCGCGATCGAGCACCCACACACACGGCGGCTGGGTGGTTCCTGCCATACCCGGCCGGCCGGTCAACCCAGCCCCGGACACCTGGCATGTGCGAAAACCCTAAAATCGCCGGTTTGCCCCTTCTTGCCCGACGGCACCATGTCTGAACAAAACCAAGCCCCCATCCAGCCCCAGGACGAAAACCAGCTCATCGCCGAACGCCGCGAGAAGCTCAAGGCACTGCGCGCGGGCCAGGCCCAGGGCCGGGGTGTGGCGTTTCCCAATGACTTCAAGCCGCGGGACCACGCCGCCAGCCTGCAGCAGCGCTACGGCAGCCTCGCTGCCGAGGCGCTGGAGACGGAGAACATATCGGTCAGCCTGGGCGGCCGCATGATGCTCAAGCGCGTCATGGGCAAGGCCAGCTTTGCCACGCTGCAGGACGGTTCGCTGGGTGACACGGGCGGTCGCATACAGCTGTATGTGACACGCGATGCCGTCGGCGAAGAGGTCTACGCCGACTTCAAACGCTGGGATCTGGGCGACATCGTGGGCGCGGAGGGCCAGCTCATGAAGACCAAGACCGGCGAGCTGTCGGTCAAGGTGACCACCTTGCGCCTGCTCACCAAGAGCCTGCGCCCCATGCCCGACAAATTCCATGGCGTGGCCGACCAGGAGGTCAAGTACCGCCAGCGCTATGTCGATCTGATGACCGACGACGCCGCGCGCCGGCGCTTCGTGGCGCGCAGCAAGGCGGTCGGCTCGATCCGCAACTTCATGGTCGAGCATGGCTTCCTGGAGGTGGAGACGCCCATGCTGCACCCCATCCCGGGCGGCGCCAACGCCCGCCCCTTCGTTACACACCACAACGCGCTGGAGCAGGAGATGTTCCTGCGCATCGCCCCCGAGCTGTACTTGAAGCGCCTGGTGGTCGGCGGCTTCGAGCGCGTGTTCGAGATCAACCGCAACTTCCGCAACGAAGGTATCTCGGTACGCCACAACCCCGAGTTCACGATGATGGAGTTCTACGCGGCCTACTGGAACTACCGCGACCTGATGGACTTCACGGAACAGCTGGTACGCGACGCGGCGCTCAAGGCCACGGGTACGCTGCAACTCACCTATGGCGGGCGCGCCGTCGATCTGTCCCAACCCTTCCAGCGCCTGACGATTCGCGAGGCCATCTACCAGTACACCGAGGCAGGCGCCCATGTGGACGATGCCGCCTGGCTCATCGGCGCGCTGAAAAAGCTCGGCATGAGCGAGGAAAAGGATCGCCTGTCCACCCGCAGCCTGGCCAGCCTGCAGGTGCTGTACTTCGAGGAAACGGTGGAGGACAAGCTCTGGCAGCCGACCTTCATCATGGAACACCCGACCGAGATCAGCCCGCTGGCGCGCGCCAATGATGCCCGCCCCGAGGTCACCGAGCGCTTCGAGCTCTACATCACCGGCCGCGAGTTCGGCAACGGCTTCAGTGAGCTGAATGACGCCGAGGACCAGGCCGCACGCTTCAACGCCCAGGTGGCTGCCAAGGACAGCGGCGACGACGAGGCCATGTTCTTCGACCACGACTTCGTGCGCGCGCTCGAATACGGCATGCCCCCCACGGGCGGCTGCGGCATCGGCATAGACCGGCTGATGATGCTGCTCACCGACAGCCCCAGCATCCGCGACGTGATCCTGTTCCCGGCATTGCGCCGCGAGCAATAAGCCAGGACCCATGCTGGAGCGCCTGAAGACCCTGCTGCCGCCATGGATGCACGACTGGCTGGACATCATCGTGCCCGGCGTGCAGATCGCGCTCATCGTGCTGGCAGCGCTGCTGCTGCAGCATCTGGTGCGCCGCATCATCCGGCGCGCAAGCGACCACTACCAGTTTCCGCACGAGCTCCTCACCCCCATCAACGGCGTGGTGCGCTGGCTCATCCTGGGCGGCGCCGGCCTGCTGGCGCTGGAGCGCCTGGGGGTTTCGGCAGCGGTGCTGTGGACGGCCTTCACCAGCTTCGCCGCCGTCGGCGCCGTGGCCTTCTTCGCGGCGTGGAGCGTGCTGTCGAACCTGTTCTGTGCCTTCCTGATCTTCACCGTGGGGCCATTTCGCGTGGGCGACCATATCGAGCTGCTGGACACGGCCGAGAAGCCCGGCGCCCTGGGCCGCGTGGTGGACATCAACCTGCTGTACACCACGCTGGAAGACGCCACGGCACCAGAGCCCGGCTCACTGCTGCAGATCCCCAATGCACTGATATTCCAGCGCGTGCTGCGCCGCTGGCCAGCGGGCGTTCCAGTGCCGCAGGGCAAGCTGCACCCTGTGCCGCCCAGTGGGGGTGCGGCAACCACGGAATCTGCCGCGGCACCCAAGGGTGCTAGTTTTCCCTGAGGCTTCCAGCTTCCGCAGGCGCAAACAGCCTGTCACAATCGGCGCCGCCGTAGCAAAAAAATGGCAGCAGCGCCAGCCTTGGTTTCCCTGTTGTCAACAAAATGCGCATGGTGAATCATGGCGGTCTTGATCGCAGGCCCCTACCCGGGGCCTGATGATTTTTCAGACCGCTTTACCCAAAGTTGGAGATCGTTTTATGAGCATTCCGTTTCGCATGCATTCCGTCGTCGCCGCACTGGGCCTGGCCAGCGCCGCTTTGTTGTCCACCGCGCATGCGCAGGTCAAGATCGCCATGGTGATCCCGGCCACCGGCCCGGTTACCCAGTACGGTGACATGATCAAGGAAGGCGTGAACACCGCCGTGGAGCAGGCCAACGCCGCCGGCGGCATCAACGGCAAGAAGATCGAACTCGTCACCGTGGACGATGCCTGCGAACCCAAGCAGGGCCCCGTTGCCGCCAACCGCGTGATCAACGACAAGATCCACTACGTGGTCGGCCCCGTGTGCTCGGGCGCAGCCATTGCCGCGGCCCCCATCTACAACAACGAAGGCGTGGTCGTCGTGACCCCGTCCGCCACCTCGCCCGCTCTGACCGAGGGCAAGAACTTCCACTTCATCTTCCGCACCATCGGCCGCGACGACCAGCAAGGCCCCGCCGCCGCCAAGTTCATCGCCGAGAAGATCAAGCCCAAGAAGGTCGCCATCCTGCACGACAAGCAGTCCTACGGCCAGGGCATTGCCGCCTCGGTGCGCGACGACCTGAAGAAGGCCGGCGTCAACGTGGCCCTTTTCGAGGGCATCAACGCCGGCGACAGCGACTACTCCGCCGTCATCACCAAGCTCAAGAGCGCTGGCGTGGACTTCGTCTACTACGGCGGCTACCACCCCGAAATGGGCCTGCTGCTGCGCCAGGCAGGTGAGCAGGGCCTGAAGGTGAAGATGATGGGCCCCGAGGGCGTAGGCAACCCCGAGGTCAACGCCATCGCCGGCCCGGCCGTCGAAGGCATGTTGCTGACGCTGCCCGCCGACTTCTCCACCAACCCGAAGAACGCCGCCATCGTCAAGGCCTTCAAGGACAAGAAGCGCGACGCCGGTGGCGCCTTCCAGATGACGGCGTACGCCGCTGCGCAAGTCATCATCGACAGCATCAAGGCCGTGGGCGACAACCCCGCCAAGGTGGCCGATCACATGCACAAGGCCACCTTTGAGACGCCCCTGGGCCCCATCAGCTGGAACAAGAGCGGCGACCTGAAGTCCTTCGACTTCCAGATCTTCGAATGGCACAAGGACGGCAGCAAGTCCGTCGCCAAGTAAGTCCTTAGTCGCTGACACCCCGACGCCCTTCCCTCCAGGAGCCAGGCGATCGGGGTTTTTGCCGTTTTCTCCTGAGTCTGTGAAAAAATCTCCCGTGCTCGTTCTGAGCGCGGGGGCTTTTCACAGCCCCTGCACGGCAGTCTTTTTTGTTCCCATCTCTTTATCGAGAGGCCCAGGATGTCTGAATTCCTGCCGCAGCTGATACAGCAGCTCTTCAACGGCCTGTCGCTCGGAGCGATCTACGCCTTGATTGCCATTGGCTACACCATGGTGTACGGCATCATCGGCATGATCAACTTCGCGCACGGCGAGATTTACATGATCGGCGCCTACGCCGGCCTGGTCACCCTGGCCGCCGTGGGCACACAAAGTGGCCTGCCGGTGGCCGTGCTGATTGCCCTGATGTTGTTGGTGGCCGTGCTGGTCACGGGCACCTACGGCTTCGTCGTCGAGCAGATCGCGTACAAGCCACTGCGCAATGGCCCGCGCCTGGTGGCCCTGATCTCGGCCATCGGCATGTCCATCTTCCTGCAAAACTGGGTGGCCCTGGGCCAGGGCGCGCGCGACATGGCCGTGCCCGCCCTGCTGCCCGGTGCGCTGCGCTTTGGCGACGAAGGCGGCTTCGAGATCTTCGTGCCCTATGCCCGCGTGCTGATCATCGCCGTCACCGTGGTGCTGATGATCGCCCTCACGCTCTACATCAGGCATTCGCGCATGGGCCGGGCATCACGCGCCTGTTCGCAGGACATGCACATGGCGGGCCTGCTGGGCATTGACGTGAACCGCGTGATCTCCTTCACCTTCATCCTGGGCGCGGTGCTGGCCGCCGTCGGCGGCGTGCTGATCGCGTTGGCAGTGGGCAAGCTCAACCCGTTCATCGGCTTCATCGTCGGCGTGAAGGCCTTCACCGCGGCCGTGCTGGGCGGCATCGGCTCAATTCCCGGCGCCATGCTGGGCGGAGTGCTGCTGGGCATCGCCGAGACTTTTGCCGCCGCCTATATTTCTTCGGAATACAAGGACATCGTGGCCTTTGGCCTGCTGGTGCTGATCCTGCTGTTCCGCCCCACGGGCCTGCTCGGCAAACCTGAAGTGGAGAAAGTCTGATGAGCGCCGCTATCACCTCCTCCGCCCGCCCGAGCTGGCGCCAGAACCTGGGCCACGCCCTTACCGCGACGGTGCTCACCGCCGTAGTGGTTACGCCGATTTTCGGCCTGCACCTGGAACGCGCGGGTGTGCGCACCATCATCACGCAGCACTGGAGCAACGTGGCCTGGGCCTGTTTGCTGGTGTTCATCGTCCAGATGCTGCGCCCCATGCTGGCCGGCAGCGGGGTGCGCCTGCCCTGGCCCAAACTTCCAGCCATTCCGGCGCGCCAGCGTGGCGTGTGGATCGCGGCGGCACTGCTGCTGGCGGTCATCTGGCCCTTCTTTGGCGGCCGCAATGCCGTGGACATTGCCACCCTGGTCATGATCTACGTGATGCTGGGCCTGGGCCTGAACGTCGTCGTGGGCTTTGCCGGCCTGCTGGATTTGGGCTTTGTCGGCTTTTACGCCGTGGGCGCCTACACCTACGCCCTGCTGTTCCACTGGGCCGGCTGGAGCTTCTGGGAGGCGCTGCCGCTGGCCGGTGCCGCGTCGGCGCTGTTCGGCTTTGTGCTCGGCTTTCCGGTACTGCGCCTGCGCGGTGACTACCTGGCCATCGTGACCCTGGGCTTTGGCGAAATCATCCGCCTGCTGCTGGTCAACCTGACGGACTTCACCGGCGGGCCGGACGGCATCTCCAGCATTCCCAAGCCCACGGTGTTCGGTCTGGAACTGGCGCGCAGCCCCTCGGTAGAGGGCGCCACCACCTTCCACCAGTTTTTCGGGCTGGAATTCAACTCCATGCACATGGTGATCTTCCTGTACCTGATGGCACTCACGCTGGCCGTGGTCACGCTGTGGATCTCCAACCGCCTGATCCGCATGCCCATTGGCCGCGCCTGGGAGGCGCTGCGCGAGGACGAGATCGCCTGCCGATCCCTGGGCCTGAACCCGATGAAGATCAAGCTCTCGGCGTTCACGCTGGGCGCCATGTTCGCGGGCTTTGGCGGCGCCTTCTTTGCCGCGCGCCAGGGCATCGTGAACCCCGAGTCGTTCACCTTCATCGAATCGGCGCTGATTCTGGCCATCGTCGTGCTGGGCGGCATGGGCTCGCAGCTGGGCGTGATCCTGGCTGCCATCTTGCTGACCGCACTGCCCGAGCTGGCGCGCGAGTTTGCCGAGTACCGCATGCTGATCTTCGGCCTGGTGATGATTCTGATGATGGTGTGGCGCCCGCAAGGCCTGCTGCCCATGCAACGCCACCACGTGGAGGTGAAGTGATGGCCGGTAGCGACAAAAATAGTTTCTTGCAGATCGAAGGCCTGAGCATGCGCTTTGGCGGTCTGCTGGCCGTCGATGGCATCGCCTTCGACGTCAAGGAACGCGAGATCTTCGCCATCATCGGCCCCAACGGCGCGGGCAAGACCACGGTGTTCAACTGCATCAGCGGCTTTTACCGCCCGACCACGGGCGCCATCCGCCTGCAGGGACGGGACATCGCCGGCCAGGGCAGCCACAGCGTGGCGCTGCACGGCCTGGTGCGAACCTTCCAGAACGTGCGCCTGTTCAAGCACATGACGGCGCTGGAAAACCTGCTGGTGGCCCAGCACCGCCATCTATCCACCAACCTGCTCACCGGCCTGTTCAAGACCCGCGGCTATCGCGAAAGCGAAGAAAGGGCCTTGCAGAACGCACTGTTCTGGCTGGACTACATGGGCCTGCGCGAATTTGCCAACCGCGAGGCCGGCAACCTGGCCTACGGCCACCAGCGGCGTCTGGAAATCGCCCGCTGCATGGTGACCCAGCCGCGTGTACTGATGCTCGACGAGCCGGCCGCCGGCCTGAACCCGCAGGAAAAGAAGGACTTGCAGAGCCTGATCGAAAAGCTGCGCCAGGAATACGGCGTGGCCGTGCTGCTCATCGAGCACGACATGAGCCTGGTGATGGGCGTGTCCGAGCGCATCCTGGTGATGGAATATGGCCGCCCGATTGCGTTGGGCACGCCAGAGGCCATCCAGAAGGATGAACGCGTGATCAAGGCCTACCTGGGAGAAGAATGATGCAAGCCATGCTGGAACTGAAGGGCATCAGCACCCACTACGGCGCCATCTGCGCCGTGAACAACGTGAGCCTGCACGTCAACCAGGGCGAGATCGTCTCACTCATCGGCTCCAACGGCGCGGGCAAGACCTCGTTGCTGATGACGCTGTGCGGCAACCCGCGCGCCAGCAGCGGCCAGGTGCTGTACGAGGGAGAGGACATCACCAACGCCCCCTCGCATCTGATCATGCGCAAGGGCATCGCCATCTCGCCCGAGGGGCGACGCATCTTCCCGGCGCTCACCGTGGTCGAAAACCTGCAGATGGGCGGCTTCTTCCAGTCCAAGGACGCGATCGCCGAGGGCATGGAATACGCCTTCAAGCTGTTTCCGCGCCTGAAGGACCGCGCCAACCAGCGCGCCGGCACCATGAGCGGCGGCGAGCAGCAGATGCTGGCCATTGGCCGCGCGTTGATGAGCAAGCCGCGCCTGCTGCTGCTCGACGAGCCCACGCTGGGCCTGGCGCCGCTGATCATTGCGCAGATCTTCGAGATCATCCAGGCCATCCGCGCCCAGGGCGTGACGGTATTCCTGGTGGAGCAGAACGCCAACCGGGCGCTGTCGATTGCCGACCGCGGCTATGTGCTGGAGACGGGCCGCCTGGTGCTGGAAGACACGGGCGCCAATCTGCTGATCAACCCGGAAGTGCGCAAGGCGTATCTGGGGCACTGAGGACTCACCACAAGCGCCCCCAAAGCGGCCTTTGGCCGCTTTATTTATTTCTAGGCCAAAGCGCTTACCAGATAAGCGCTTGATGCTATAAAAATAAAAGTAACTTCGGCACTTGGAGCATCCTCAACGCGGCCCCGGAAAGTCTCTCCAAGTGCTCAGAACCTGTCTCGTGGGACAGGCTGCTGAACAAAGGCTCGCATCCGCCACCGGGGCGAGAGGTCACCGTCCGTCAGTGTGCCTCTCCCGCTTCCGGCACATAAACCATCGACCCGTCCTTGAGCCGATAGGCCACGCCGGCCTTGGCGCCCTGGCCTTCGCCGATCTCGCCGCTGGCCTTGTAGTGGTCGACCTTCTGGCCGTCCTTGACGATG
>Ga0116175_1000834_pt1 | contig 20608 bp, 16 predicted proteins | sample AD_UKC125_MetaG_FD_89802 | JGI IMG/M metagenome (GOLD analysis project Ga0116175, IMG submission 89802) | Active sludge microbial communities of municipal wastewater-treating anaerobic digesters from USA - AD_UKC125_MetaG | ecosystem: Engineered > Bioreactor > Anaerobic > Digestate | place: USA... | reverse complement strand
AATGTGAGTTTCGTCGCTTTTCATTATAGGTCATATGGGACTTTTTGTATATACTCAAAAAGGCTCCATAATTTCCATGGTGGATTTACCCACTACAGAAATTATAGAGCCCATATTTTCTTTTAGGAAAAAAGACCAGCCAAAGGCCGGTCCTCGCGTTTCTCTATTTTGACCAGTTGAGGGAGAACTCTTCATCGCTTTGCATTTGTTTCATCAGTGAATCAATCCCATCAAACTTAATCATGTCTCGTATCTTATCCAGCCAGATGATGGTCATCTTCTCCCCATAAATCTCCTGCTGAAAATCAAAAATATGGGCTTCAATCCGCATCTCAGTCCCATCAAAGGTCACATTTCGCCCAACGCTGGCCATGGAGCGGTAGCGCTGCCCCTTGATGAGGACGTCTGCTACGTAAACTCCTTCAGCTGGTAAATGAACCCGCTCAAATGGAGCTAGATTGGCGGTGGGATAGCCGATGGTCCGACCACGGGCATCGCCATGCACCACAATGCCTTCTGTCGTGAACTCGTAACCTAGCAAGCGATTGGCCTCAGCCACATTTCCAGACTTGATGGCATCCCGGATACGGGAAGAGGAAACCTTTTCCCCATCAAGCTGTACTTCCTCAATGACCTCAACTTGACCCGTAAAGAGCTCTTGTAAAACCGTCACATCTGCTCTGCTATTGCCAAAATGATAATCAAAACCGGCTACTACTACTTTTGCCTTGAGTGCCTCAACATAGTTTTCAACAAAGTCCTGGGGTGATTGTTGGGCAAAAGAACTGGTAAAATCCGTCAAATAAAGGCGGTCCACCCCATACCGCTCCATCAAGGCGAAGCGTTTTTCGGGACTAGTCAGTTGCAAAAGAAGTTCAGGACAATAACGGACAAAGGCCAGTTTGGGTGATTCTGGGAAGGTCAAAACGGAGACTGCGAGACCCTTCTCATCGGCAATAGTTCTCGCCCGCTCAAAAAGGGCCTTATGGCCCAGGTGCAAGCCATCAAAATACCCTAAGACTAAGACCGTTTCCTCAAGCTGATTTATCGAATTCTTACCATCAATTTTTACAATTTCCATAACAATTTATTATATCCTTTTCAAGGCATTATAGCAAGGATCGGTGATTATGAAAAGCGGACCTTTGGCCCGCTTACAACATCACTTTACGAGGTTTGTAGAGGTCATCTCGCCTCTCTAGGATGGCAATGAGTCTCCCTTGGTGAAAGGCTGCTAACAAATCTGCATCGGATTTTAGGGAAATCCGTCTGCCAAAGCTGACTTCCGTCACCTCTTCACTGGTCAGCTCCACAGTTGGCAAATCCCCAATACCCAGCTCAAGAGGGCGAAGGAAGGAGAAATCACCATTTTCCACCAAATCTGCAATCTCAGCTAGAGTCAGGGCATCATCCAAGGTAAGGCCTGCTGAGCCAGTTCTCTCCAGCTTGGACATGTGGCTGGCATAACCCAGCTTGGCCCCCAAATCAACAGAAAGGGTTCGAACATAGGTGCCCTTTCCGCATTTGACCCGAAAGGTAAAGCGGACCAGGTCCCCTTCTGCTACCATGGGGCTGGTGCGCTCGAAGGAGCTTATCTCAATCGTTCGTTTGGGCCGCTCCACTTCTTGACCAGCCCTAGCATACTCATAGAGCTTGCGCCCATCTACCTTGACAGCAGAATACATGGGCGGAATTTGGACGATCTGGCCGACAAAGGTGGCCATGGTCTGGTCCACCATTTCCTGGCTGAGTTCTGGTGAAACAGGGGTCACTTCCACCACATCACCGCTGGCATCCTCTGTGGTCGTGGAAAAACCGAGGGTAATCTTCCCCTCGTAGACCTTGCCCTCTTCCTGCATGTACTCAATGAGGCGGGTGGCCTTACCAACTGCGATGGGAAGAACTCCTGTTACATCTGGGTCCAGAGTACCACCGTGGCCAATTTTTTTCTCTTTTAAAATCTTGCGCAGCTTAAACACCGCATCATGGCTGGTCATACCAGCTTCTTTTTTTAGATTGATAATTCCTGAAAGCATGGGGCTATTATATCATATCCTCTCTTATCTTTTTCTTTCAAAACATCTCTGATAGATTGATACTGCTAACTGTCTCTTAGCTAGGATCGTAATGTCATATTCATTTTCTCTGGAAATTGACAAAATCATTACTAAGAAAAATAGGAATACCGTTCCTAATGTAAGCAAAGTCATTCTTGGTAAAATTTTGAAATAATAGGAAAACCACACAAGAACTGGATAGATGAGGGTACTGATAACAATTTTCTTCAGCCTCTGTTTCCAGATTTTTCGCTTTAGAGAGTAAAGCATGGATTGCCACTCATTCTCGAATTCCTCTCTCTCTTTGGACGGCAGTCTATTTAAAATTCTGTCAATTTCACTCATTTTTTCATAAAACAAAAATTTATCCATCAAGTCCATACTTATGACCTATATCCTATCAACTTTACATATACTACTATTCATACCAGTCAGTTGAAACATTTGTTCATAATACATTAAGAGGATTGGATTTGATAACTCTTTTCAATATCACTTGCCTTAAATCCATTTGTTTATCACTTTCCTGCATCTTCTTTCAATCTCTGGATAAGTTGAGGATGGTTTCGATACATACAACTCAATAATTCTTCTGTTGAAAACTCTTCAATATGGCGGATATCATCCCGAATAGGACTTCCTGGAATGAGAATTTCTGACATGAATTTCTCAGGAAAAGCATCCCAAGGGTATAAACCAAAGTAAGTGTTGAGAAATGCGTGAGGATCCATGGACCAGCCTTGATAATATCCATCTTCTGTTATTTCTTTTTTAAAGGAGATATCGAACAGAATCGGCTGAATCAGATTCAGATACTCCCACTCCATTTCCTCAATAGTTTCCCTGCTTGTCAAAATAGCGATTGGTTGGGTATAGTCTAGACTTTCGGCCTGTATTTTTGCCTGCTCCACTGAATCAAAAAGAACATTAAAGAATGCTAAAGTAGTTACAGGCTCACTTGAAAGATCGCAGTAATAATGTACCAACTGAGCAACCGTTACTTTTTGAGGCGAAAGTTGGATAGCATAGATTCGTCCTAATTCCAAGGGTTCTAATTGAGCGAACTTTTGAGCTAATCGTTTGTCTTCTTCTAAAAACTGAGGATTTTCACCATGTTTGAGAAGATAGTCAGCACGCAAGCGATCTACCTTATCCCAATAGGGATCATTCTGTGAATCGATAGAACCAATTTCTTTTAAACTTAGCTCATTGGTCTCGTCGTAAGTGAGAGAAAGCAGTTCCTTGTGATGCTGCGCAAACTCATCTACAGTCAGCCAAGTTTTCTTTTCATCTTCACTAATACACCCATCAATAGCTTCTGCAACTTCTATTGCCATGATACACATAGCACGCTTGTCAACCGTCAATATATCTTGATGGGTGGAAACCAATCTCAAATAGTCACCTTTTTCACGATAATCTGTTACATAGGCTTTCTCAAATTCTAAATTTAAATACTCATATTGATGTCCAAAAAAGTTGCCACTTCTCCATCGTTCATCATGTTCAAACTTTGAAAGTGATAGACTTAATGCAAAATCCTCTTGTAAAGACTCATCATTTCCTGCATGAGAAATCTCAAGCACTTTAAATTCACGCTCTTTAAACCACATTTTACAAGCCAATTCGTAGAAAGAAAATGGAAATCTCTTGCTGTAATCACCATTAATATATAATATCATACCTTAATCCTCAGATTTTTTATGAAACCGCCCTTTTCGTTCACAATCTCAGAAAACAGAACTTTCTTACCCCTTCAACTCCTCAAACTTGGCTTTCATGGTGGGGTTGTTGCGGGTAAGTTTTTTGACAGAAACGTCGTCCAGCTTGTTGTTGGCCAGGCGGAGTTGGTTTTCGCTGGTGGTCAGGAAGCGTTTGACTTCCTCCATGCGTTTGATGGCCTTGTCGATTTCATCAATGGCTTTTTTGAAGTTGGTAGAGGCGGAATTGTAGTTCTTGGCAAAGGCATTTTTGAAGACTTCCAAATCTTCCTCAAAATGGGTAATGTCAATGTTTTGCTCGCGAATCAAGGCCAGTTCCTGCTGGTACTGGAGGCTATTGAGGGCGGCATTGCGCAAGAGACCAATTAACTGGATAAAAAACTGGGGGCGGATGACATACATCTTTTCGTATTCGTGGCTGACATCAATAATCCCTGTGTTATAGTAGTCATTATCAGCTTCCAGCATGGTCACAAGTACCGCATATTCACACTTTTTCTCCCTGCGGTCCTTATCCAGTTCCTTGAGGAAATCCGCATTCTTGTGCTTGGTCTTGGTGGTATCGGCTTCGTTTTTCATTTCAAACATGATGGAGATGAACTCCAGACCAGATTCATCAAAGTCACGGAAGATGAAGTCGCCCTTGGAGCCAGATGCGGAGATTTCATTGTCCTTGCCAAATTTGGCTCGGGGGAAGGCATAAGAACGAACCTTGTTAAACTCTGTTTCCGCATAGATTTCCAGGCTTTCTCCGATGGCCTTGGTGGACTGCTGGGCCTTGAAATTCTTGTAAAATTCCACCTGTTCATTGGCGGCCTTGAGCTGGACCTCATAATCACTGCGGACAGAAGACAGGGCCAATTGGCTTTCCTTTTCCTGAAGGGCCAGCTGGTTTTTGACGGAGTCCCGCTCCTTTTCCAGACTGGTCAGGCTGCGCTGGAGTTCGTTTTGGTGGTGGAGTCGGGTTTGTTCCAGTTGGCTTTGGAGGGCTTGAACTTCCTTCTCTTTTTCAGCCAAGGAACGCTCCATGTCCAGCTGGTTTTGAGAGGCTGCTTTTTCCAATTGAGCCTGCAAGTTCGCAATTTCCTTGTCCTTTTCATTGAGATTGGCCTGCAATTGATTTTTTGACTGTTCCTCAAAGAGGGCCCTTTCACGCTCCAGGCGCTCATGGATTTCCTTTTCAAATTCGTGACCCCGAACTTGAGCTAGGAGCTGGCTGTATTCTGTTTCGTTAATGGTAAAAACGGTCCCGCAATGGGGACATTTGATTTGATTCATCTACTTTCCTCATTTCCCTTTACTTGATTTGTTCGGCCACAAAGGCCTGCCATTTTTCTCGGGCCTGGTCAATGTCTGGCAGCTTCTGCTGATTCAAGATAGCTGTCAGGCACTCATTTTGCACCAGCCAGCCGGTCATATCCTTAGCAGCATTTGAAAATTCATTACCAAAGTCTTTGGGAATAAGCTCCTCAAAGCGGATATAGCTGCCCTGGTCCCTGTTTTCAAAGTGGAAGGAAACCTTGGCCCCATCCCAGTCATAGGCAATGACCTGATTTTCTTGATAGACCAAGAGCTCCATTTCTTCCCGAAAATCTTCCATCTCAAAAATGAGCTTGTCTTCCTCAATCCGCAGCTGGGGAAACCATTTGGCAAAGCCTGCATTGCTGGCGATTAGGTCCCAACTTTCCGCCAAATCCGCCTTGACGGTATAGGCAATGGACAAATGGTAGTCTTTTTCCAAACTCTTGAAACAAATTTTCACGATTCTACTCCTTGACCTTTTGAGCTTATTATATCAAAAAAAGAAGCCAGCGTAAAAGCTTGCAGCCGGACTGTCCCTATCCAGCAAAATATGGTATACTAAGGCTAGTTTTTTGTGAGAAAATCGGAGGTTTTTTATGATAAAATTACTGGCCTTGGACATGGACGGTACGCTCCTCAATGACCAGAAAGAAATAAGCCCAGCCAACATTGCGGCCATCCAGGAGGCAGTGGATGCGGGTGTGAAATTGGTCCTTTGCACGGGCCGCATTCTAAGCGGTGTTAAGCCCTATTTTGAGCAGCTTGGCCTGGATGCGGAGAATGAATATGTCATCCTCAATAATGGCTGTGCCCTCCATCAGACATCCGACTGGTCCCTTCTGAACCACCATGGATTGAATGCGGATGAGATTGCCTACCTAGCGGATTTCGCCCGAGGATTTGAACTGCCCTTGACCCTCTGCGATGTGGATAACTACTATGTGGTGGATCAAATGGCCAACGACCATATCATCGAAGACACTCAAAACATCTTCCTGACTCCCCAAACCATTTCCTTAGAGATGACAAGAGACCACCAGCAGCCCTTCTTCCTCGCAAAATTTGTGGGCCAGCCAAGCCTTGTGGAAGCCTTTTTGAAGGAGGAAGATGCCAAGCTCAGCCAACGCTTCAATACGGTTCTCTCCCAACCTAGCATCTACGAAACCCTGCCCCAGGGCATCAGCAAGGCCACTGCCCTCCAATCCTTGGCTGAAAGGCTGGACCTCTTGCCCTCTGAAATCATGGCCATCGGTGATGGCAACAATGACCGCGAGATGTTAGAATTTGCAGGTCTTGCCATCGCCATGGACAATGCCTCAGCCCCAATCAAGGCCCTGGCCAACCATGTCACCACTAGCAACAATGAAGATGGGGTCGCCACCGCCATTTACAAATGGATTTTAGAAAAATAAGGAGAAAGTATGAAATACCCTACACTCTTGGACCGTTTTTTGGTCTATGTCAAAGAAAATACCCGTTCGGATGAAAGATCCACTACGACACCCAGCACACAAAATCAGGTCGCATTTGCCCAAAATATTTTGCTTCCAGAGATGAAACGGATTGGCTTGCAGGATGTTCATTATCTGCCAAATGGTTTTGCCATCGGAACCTTGCCTGCCAATGACCCGACTTTGACGCGGAAGATTGGCTTTATTTCTCACATGGATACGGCCGATTTCAATGCTGAAGGGGTCAGTCCGCAAATCATTGAAAATTATGAGGGCCAACCAATTCAGCTGGGAACCTCGGGCTTTAACCTAGACCCCAAAGATTTCCCACAGCTTGACAACTACCATGGGCAGACCCTCATCACGACAGATGGAACAACTCTCCTTGGTGCGGACGATAAATCCGGCATTGCTGAAATCATGACCGCTATCGAGTACTTGGTTCAACACCCAGACATCAAGCACTGTGAGATTCGGGTTGGCTTTGGTCCTGATGAGGAGATCGGTGTCGGGGCTGACAAGTTTGATGTGGAAGATTTTGATGTGGACTTTGCCTATACGGTGGATGGCGGTCCCCTTGGGGAACTCCAGTATGAAACTTTCAGCGCGGCCGGGGCAAAAATTGATTTTCTGGGGCGCAATGTCCATCCAGGTTCTGCCAAGGATCAAATGATTAACGCCTTCCAGCTGGCCATTGATTTTCACAATGCTCTGCCAGAGGCTGACCGGCCTGAAAAAACAGATGGTTATCAGGGTTTCTTCCACCTCATGAACCTCTCAGGCAGTGTGGACCAGGCCCAGGCCAGCTACATTGTCCGTGATTTTGAAGAAGAAGACTTCCAGGCTCGCAAGCAGCTCATGCTGGATGTCGCTGAGAAAATGAACGCTGCCTTTGACAGCCCCCGTGTCATCGTTCACCTCCACGATCAATACTATAATATGAAAAAGGTCATCGAAAAGGACATGACACCTATCAACATCGCCAAAAAAGTCATGGAAGATTTGGATATCCAGCCTATTATCGAACCGATCCGCGGTGGGACTGATGGCTCTAAAATCTCCTTCATGGGCATCCCGACCCCCAACCTTTTTGCAGGTGGCGAAAACATGCACGGCCGCTTTGAATTTGTCAGCCTCCAAACCATGGAAAAAGCCGTCGATGTCATTCTTGGTATTGTAGCTGCTAAGTAAAAATGAAAAACCTCGTTTCAACTGAAGCGAGGTTTTTGGCTTAATCCGAAATACGAATATATGGCATACCTTCTGTACGGTCAATCGGGTCTCGACTCGGTATGCTCCAAATGTAGGCTAAACTGGTCCAACCGTTATTGCTGGGGTTATATGGGTCTAAAACATAGGTCATTCCATTTTGGTAGCCTTTCAGGACAATTTCATGACCACCAAAGACTACATACTTACTTGGCCCTACACCAGCTGCGACAAAGTAACCTTGCTTCAGTGCAGTTTCCAAGGCATTGTATGAATTAAGGGCAGAAGCCTTAAGTCCCCAGTTTCTTGCCGACATCACAACACCGCGTGAGCTTGTTCCAAAGAAAGACCGGTTGTATTCCAAGGTGTTGTAGTACAGGTAATTGGCAACCTGCACTGGTGATACAGTTTGATTAGTGATGGCTGAAATAATCATGGCCATGGAGGTTGGAACGCAGCCGGATGGACCAAATGTCCAAGCTCCGTAGCGAATACCACTCCATCTAGGATCCAACTGGGAATAGTAAGGTGCCTGATAATGCGATCTGGCGACATGGATGGTTGTTGTCCCCAGTCCTCTCATCTGACCATTCACCTCTTCATAGGCATGAATGTGGTAAAGTCCAGTTCCAGAATGGTTTTGGGCATTGAAACCACCCCCAAAAACCACACTTTGCTGACGGTAGCCATCATACCATCTCAAGTCATCCTGACCACCTACTTCCGACCAAACAGCAAACTTGACACGACCACTGGTCAATACAGGGGCCATAGTCAATTGATAATTGCCCATTCCCTGATATGCAGCTTGAATTTTAGTAATATTAGCAGGCTGGTTGATGTGAACACTGGTTGTTCCAACACCAACCATCTGGTTATTGCCCTGAACGAGGTAAGCATGGGCATGATAGCGACCAAAGCTATATTTGTGGTTGGCAATGGAGACGGTCACCTTAAAACTTCCATCTTCTTGTTTGGTAGCTTTATACCATTGAATATCATCCTGGCCATTGCTTTCTGACCAAACTGGAACTTGGACGAACTTGAGACCACTGGGGGCCACCACATTGGACACAATAACATCAAAACGAAGTGTTTGAGTATTGATATTTGCAATCTGAATAGTAGCCGATGGCGGTCCGAGTGGGCCCACTTGGAAATGATTAACTACAGCCAGTCCAAGGATTTGTTTATTGAAAGAGGTATTAGCATAGATATGCGCGTTATATTGACCAGTATCAAAGTTATGATTGCTGAGTTGAACCATTACTTCATAAGTACCAGCTGCTTTTTTCGTTGCAGAATACCACCTCAGGTCATCTTGGCCCTTTTTCTCTGACCAGACTGGAACTTGGAGTGAGGTGACATAATCAGGAACGTTCTTGATTTCAATTTTGTATGTCGCGCCAGCAAGTTTTGTCACATTGGATGTCACAGATGGCATTTCCATGTTTACACTTGTTGTTGTTATTCCAATCAACTGGCCATTTTCTTCTAAGTAGGCATGAACTTGGTATTTGTCAAAACCTGCAAGGTTCTTGTATGGTACGACCAAGGATCCATTGGATGATGCAGCATGCCATTTCAGGTCATCCTGACCATTTTTTTCTCCCCAGATAGCAAATCTCACTTTTTTATAGTCTGAAACTTGGTTAGAAGCCAGAGTTACTTGCAGTCCTTGATTCGTGAATGTTGCATTTAATTGGTTTTTAGCAGCTGGTTTTGCAATAGCAATCTTACCCGCATCAATACCAACTACTGGTGAAGATTTGTAGTAGACATAGACATGGACAATATAGTTGTCAGATTGATTATTATGTTGCTTGATGTCCACTGTCAGCTTTCCAGAAGCTTGAGACAGAGCCATTGGATACCACTTTAGATCATCTTGACCATTTTTTTCTGACCAAACTGCCACTTGAATACTGGAAACCTCCGAAGGACGATTAACATTGGTCAGAGAAACATCAAATTTACCATTACCCTCTTGGGCCTTCAGGGTCACACGCTGACCAGCAGAGGTACTGGCCTCTTTATATTGACCCGGCTCTGGTTTTGCTTGAGTTGATGCCTCGCCTATACTGGTTGTTGCTACCGTTGATGGTAAAGTCGTATCTTGCATCTGGCTAGTAGTCATCATGGAGGTTGTAGTAAGAAGGTCAGTATTTGTCACTTCTTCCTTTGGCAGCTGGTAGGCCAAATCCTCAAAAACATACTCCTTCTGATCGACTGTTTGCAACTGAATAGCTAGCTTAGGCTCTGCTTGGAGGACGTTTTTAGAAACCCGTACTTCATATAAACCGGCCTGCACTTGAGAAAAAGGAAAGCTAACTTTTTCACTGCCCTGACCCACTTGCAGATTTAATCCTTGCACAGCTTCATTGACTAAAAGCTGAGAATCCGGTGCAAAAGTCACCAGTAACTCGTCATTTTCAAAACTTACTGTATAACGACCAGAAATTTCCTGATGATTTTCTGCAGTAATCATCTGCTGGTCCGGGAAATTTTCTGCAAAAACAAGGGTTGAACCACTTGTTTCCGCCAGCAAAAGTGTTGATAGGACCACTAAAACAAAGTATTTTTTTACTTTCATAACTATCTCCTATAGAGTTTCAAGTTGCAAACATGAGAACCAATAAGGTCATTATCAGAAGGTTCGACAGAATACAAAGGGAATTCAGATTGGCGGCTTGCGAACTGGTACTTCCCAATCTCATGGCGTAGACAGGTGCCACCACTGAAATGGGCGAAAAGACACAGATGATCAGCATCTGCCGCACGACCAGAGGGGCTGGCAAGAGGTAATAGAAGGAAAGGGCCGCTAACAAACTAACGAAAAGTCTGAGTCCCAGTAGGCGAAACAAATCGACAATATCCTGCTTCTGCAATCTCAGGTCAATCATGATGCCCAGCATGAGCATGGCTAAGAAAGGATTGGCGTTGGCCGCGATGTTGGTGATGGACAGGACTGGCTGAGGAATCTGGAGTCCAAGAGCTGCTAAGAGGAAGGTCATCAGGTAGACCGCAAAGGGGATGGAACCAAAGAGGTTGCGAAGGATGTCTCCCAGACTCATGGCTTCCTGCTTGCGGTTGAGATTGGCTGCAAGGGTGAAATTTCCACCCAGAACCATGAGGGCATTGCTGGTATCAAAAAGGATAACCGGTACCAGATAGGCTGCGGGGAAAAAGGCTTGAACAAAGGGCAGGGTAAAGGTTCCGATATTGTAGCCCGAAATCTGGACCATCCCTGCGCTTTTTGCTACCAAATCCCGATCACGCGCCTCCCAATAGCCAACCCAGTCCATAATCAGATTCATCACAAAGCCCAACAGCAAGGGAATCAGAATCCCCGAATCCAAAGTCAGGGCCGATGCGGAGGTTAAGAGGGCCGCAGGCAGGGTGACATTCATGACAATGGTTGACAAGACCTTGGCATCCTCGCGTTTCACTACTCCCTTTACTTTCAAAAAATATCCCAGCGCAATGATGGAAATAAAACCAAGCGCCCGAACCAATATCTCCCCCATTTCAAACCTCCTCAGTTCTTTTCATTATACCATAATTTTCACCCTTCAGAAACGCTGTCAAAGATATGCCTTCTCATCTAGTTACTTGCTCCATTTGTATTTCATAGGAAATTTTGCTACAATGATAGGCACTACTAAGGAGACTCTTGGATATGGACAGACAGATTCAGAATTTAAAAATGGCCGAGCGGGGGGCCATCCTCTCCATCTCAGCCTATATTTTGTTATCGGGCTTCAAGCTGGCAGCTGGAAACCTCTTCCACTCAGATGCCCTCATCGCCGATGCCTTCAACAACCTCTCTGATATTGTGGGCAATGTGACGGTCCTGATTGGTCTGCGTTTGGCCCAAAAACCAGCAGATACGGACCATAAATTTGGTCATTGGAAATTTGAGGACTTGGCCAGTCTCATCACTTCCTTTATCATGTTTGTCGTGGGCCTTCAGGTCCTCAACTCCACCATTCAAAAACTCATGTCCAATGAAGTGGTTGAAGTCGATATGACCGGTGCCATTGTGGGTCTAATTTCAGCAGTCATTATGCTGGCCGTCTTCCAATACAATCGAGTCTTGGCTAGAAAGGTCCAATCAAAGGCCCTGGATGCAGCGGCCAAGGATAACCTATCCGATGCCCTGACCTCCATCGGAACTTCTGTGGCCATTTTCGCAGCAGCCTTCAAGTTTCCCATTATCGATAAGATTGCGGCCATCATCATCACCTTCCTCATCCTCAAAACAGCCTATGACATCTTTACTGAGAGCTTTTTCACCCTGTCAGATGGATTTGATGAAGAGCTGCTTCACCTCTACGAGAAAGACATTCTCAAACTTCCCAAGATTGTTTCTGTCAAATCCCAGAGGGGTCGGACTTATGGTTCCAATATCTATCTGGACCTTGTGCTCGAGATGAATCCTGACCTGTCTGTCTATGAAAGCCATGAAATTACCGAACAGGTGGAAAATCTCCTCAAACTAAAGCATGGGGTCTTCGATGTTGATATCCATGTGGAACCTTCTGAGATTCCCCACGATGAAATCTACGATCATGTCTACGATAAACTCTATCGCTATGAAGCCCATATCCAGGCCAAGGATGTCGGGTTTGAAGACCTGCTAGAAGACAAGTATCTCTTGATTGATGCCAATGGCAACCATCTGAACAAGGAGCAGATGCTGTCCATCCATCAAGAAGGAGGCAGCTATCTGAAAAACTATCAGATGATTTCTATCAGTCAAAAATCCAAGTTGGTCACCTTTGAGATGGATAACTGTATCCATAGCTCCCTCTGGCGCCGCCATGAAACCTGGCAGGTTGTCTTCCATCAGATTACTAAAAAGAGAGTTGGACAGAAATCGGTAATTTCGGAGAAATTCGATTTCGTCGTCCCACCTCCGCACAGTTGAGTAGGGCTGTAAAAGCTGAATTATCAGCGCATTTTGACACAAACTCCGTTTGTTTCATTTCCGACCTCTAACAATCTCCCAGATTGTTAGAGCCCACTCAACCACTGCGCTATAAGTATCTAAAATGAAAAAGAGTTTGGAACTACTTTCCCAAACTCTTTTTGTTTCTTAATTAGCTTCCACAGCTGATACAATTTCAGCAATCAAGTCTTGATCGCTCAAGCCGGTTACTTCTTTCACTACTTCTTCTAGGGATTTTTCAGCCAGGAGGGCCTGTAATTGGACAGACTGCTCATCTGTCTCATCCCGATACGAGAAGACATAGGCCACTGTTTGAAGCAGGTACTGGTAAGACAGGCCACGCTCCTTCAATTCCCGGATAGGGCGAATAAAGCGCTCATCATAGCCCAGTTTCCGAATGGGGGTGCGGGCCACCCGGGCCACATCATCCACGATAAATGGATTTTCAAAGCGGCTGATAATGACCTTGTGGTAATCGACCAGGGCTGCTTCTTCAAAGCCCCATTTGGCAATCAAGAGGTTGCGAATTTCAGCCAGAACTGCTTCCACATTATTCTTCACTGTCACATTTTGCAGGGCTTCTAGGATGGTTTGGGCTCCATAGTAAGCTCCTGTGTAGGCAGAGGTGGCATGGCCAGAGTTGACGGAGAAGAGCTTGCGCTCGATGAAGGGTTCTAGTTCGGCTTCATAGTGAACCTTATCAAGAACGAGGCCAGGATTTTTCATGCCGCGGGTTTCCACCACCCATTCATTGAAGGGTTCTACCACTACAAAAAGCGGGTCTTCATGACTCTGGGCCGGAACAATCCGATCCACAGCAGCATTTGGGAAACCGATATGCTCTTTGGCAAAGGCCAAACCAGCTTCTGACAAGTGTTTTTTGACTTCCTCATAGAGAAACTCGGAGCCACCAATCATATTTTCACAGGCCAAAACATCCAGAGGCGCCAGATTGCCGGCAGCCTGACGGGCTTCAATTCCCTGGGCCACTAGGCTGGCGATAAAGGGCAGAATGTTTGGTCCAATAGCGGTTGTAACCAAATCAGCTTCCGCAATAGCTTCCACAACTGCTTCAGGATGGAGGCGGTTGTTGATACCACGAACACCTGAAACTGCGATATGGCGCTGCCCTTCTTCGGCGATTTCAATTTCGTAGCTGCCCCGCTCATTCAAGGCATTGATAATGGCTTCATTGACATCGACAAAGGCAATCTCAAAACCATTTTCAAAGAGGATTTCCCCAATAAAACCACGGCCGATGTTTCCAGCGCCAAAGTGAACTGCTTTCTTCATTTTCCTACCTCTTTTCTTGAAAAACTTATTCTACACCGTTCAAGAGTGTGACCACTTCATCTTCAGACTGGGCATCTGCCAGTTTCACCACATTGTCCACGTCTGCACAGAAGATGGAGATTTTTTGGATGATTTCCAGGTGATCATCGCCAAGGCCTGCGATACCGAAGAGAACAGTAGCCACTTTTGGATCTTCCTCAGTTCCGAAGTTGACACCAGCTGGTACCTGCACAATGGTGATGGCTGAAGAAAGGACTTCTTTCTTAGCTGCATCTGTACCGTGAGGAATGGCGATGAAGTTGCCCATGTAGACAGAAAGCTCTTCATTGCGCTGAATCATGGCTTCGATATAGGCCTCATTGACATGGCCTGCTTCAAAAAGCTGGCGGCCACAGTAGCGAATAGCTTCTTCCTTGTTGGCAAAAGACTGGTTGAGTTTGATTAGTTCTTTTTGAAATTCCATCTTAGTTCTCCAATTTCTTAATTTTTTCAGTAAATATGGTGTTGAGTAGTTGGTAGATAATCTCTTGATTTCCTGTTCGGTATATTTCAGTATAGAGATTATTTTCGATGAGGGACTGGCTGATGGCTGTCATCATATCACGGATTTCTTCCTGTTCATTGACCTTGGTCAACATGACCAGGACCCGATGCACTTCCTCATGTTGATGATTCATGGAAAGGGCCGCAACAGGCTGGCTCAGCTCCGCCACCAAAAATTGGCTTTCCGTCACCGTATGGGACTGGGTATGAAGGAGGGCCAGATTGGTATTTGGAATGGCTAGAGGACTGAGTTCAAAGCGTGACAAGAGCTTCTTGACCAAATAATCCGCATCAGAAACAAAGTCCAGACCTGACACGATTTGCGCAACGGATGCCTCAAAGGAATGAGGATTTTCCAGATGAATGAGCTTAAAATGCCGCAATATCTGGCTGCTGGCCTGTAAATATTTCTGTAAATCGTAGCTCTTCTGACGAATCAATTCCTTGCGGTCCGCCACCGTCCGATTTTCCTGAATCAGTTGGAGCTTGTCCTGCAAATCCAAAATTTCCTGTGTATTGGGAAAGGTCGAAATCAGGTCAATGTCCCGATTGGGGATGGGCCTGGTTGTCAGCCAATAATCATACTGGCTCATGTCCACCAGAGGCAGACTGGTCGTACTCTTGATATCAATCCATTCCACAAAGGGAGCGATATTCTTGATTTTGGAGACCAGGACACTGGTGGTCAGAGGCCGTTCATCCGATACCAAGAGCAGGCGAATGGGGTAAATATCTGGACTCCGTCTCAGACTGGAAGCGAAATGCAGGGTGACCAGCTCGTACTCAAATTCATTTTGAATAAAGGTCGGGAAAATATCCCGCATGACCAGGCTGACGATACTGTGCAGAAACTGATTTTTCTGGGCTGCCAAGTAGGCCACATTGGTCGTTGCCCGCTCTGGAAAGAGGATGGGCACTGCCAAACTCAGCCGCATATGGTTAAAGAGCAGTTTAAAGAGTAGCTTGTCCTTGAAAAAATCAATCTTGGTAAAGCGTGAGACCGCATCCACCATCTGGGAAATACTGTAATAAAACTCACTGTCAAATTTCTCCCGAAAAAGGGGAACTTCCTGCTGCTTAATGATGATTTCATCCAAAATATTGGCAAAATAAACAATCTCCTGCAGATTGTAAAACTGCTTCTGCCGCTTGGCCAAGTCCGTGAAAATCCGCTTGGAGAAGTCCAGCGCTTCCTTGGAAACATTGACAGCTGTCCCCAAATCCTCATGATTATCCGCCAGGGAGAGGAGAATAATCAAAAACTCTCTCAGTTTTGAATCCACTTCGCCCAGCAACTGCTGGTTTTCTTCAAAAATCTGACGGGCAATCTGAATCCGTTCCTTGACCAGAATGGGAAATTCAGCATAATTGTCCTGCCAAAAATCTTGAATAGAAATGGCATTGCTGAGCAGGATAGCCAGAAAGCGTCTCTTCTGAGCTGGTCTCCCCAGGACCTGATAACCTTTTTTTCTCTGGATGCTGAGGTCAAACTCCTGGAGCCGCTTCTCTATTTCAGCCACATCCTGGATCACCGTCACATTGGAGACCCAGAAAAGCTCCTGCAGCTCCTCATTAATGATGGGACTGGGATTGGTCAAGAGATGGTAGGCTGTCAACTCCAGGCGTTGGCTGGCGGTCACTTCGGTGCTGGCCTGGCTTTCTTCCAGGACTGTTAAATCCCCCGCCAGATAGTATTTTTTGCCATCCTTAATCAGCTCTATATTGTGAGTCTCCAAGGTCAGCATCAAATCGGACAAGGTCCGATAAACGGTCCGCGAGGAAACCTGTAAAACATCACCCATCTCTTTCAATGAAAGCTTTCCTACCTGGAGGAAAGCTTTCACTAATTGTTCTTCACGTTTTGTTAATAGCATATATTCTCATTATACTACTTTATCTTTATTTGTGCATACGAGCAACCATCTTGTCGTATTCTGGAGTTGTCACCAAGCTATCAACGACCAGCAGCTGAGCGTTTGGCGCTGCGGCCTGCACCTCAGCCTGATGCCCGATGGTAGTCACAATCAAGATGTTTTTAGCATTGTGCTCCTGTAATTGAGCATAAGGTACTGTTGCGACTGGTGTTGCGATTCCCTTGTTTTTAAAGATGGCCCGCAGAGTTTCTTGTCCCATGGTGGCAGAACCTTGCTCTTTACCGTAGGCAAAGATTACTTCGTCAATGTAGTTGAGGTCAACTTCAGCATCTGCTTGCACTGAAGTTGTTTCAGGCTTTGGGGAAACATCACCTGCCAATTGCGCCACAATCTCGTCATATTTTGGAGAGGTCAGGAAATTATCCACTGCAACATGGACAGCACGTGGTGTACGCTGAGCAGCCCGGGCTGCCAACTCTTCCTGAGTCACAATCAAGGTGTTTGGCTCATCTGTCAAGTTTGAAATAGCTTTATTGGTTACTGGAATTGTCAGACCAGCCTTTTTCACCTTGTCACGCAAGAGGGAAGCACCCATGGCTGAGCTACCCATACCGGCATCACAGGCAAAGATGATTTGTTTGATATTGTCTGTATTGATTTCTGCAGAAACTGGAGTCGCTTGACCTTTGGCTTGAGCTTTTGCAGCCTTTGTAGCTGCTTGAGCTTCTTCCAAAGATTCTCCTTCAGACTTGTCTGCCTTCAAGATAACAGAAGCTACAAGGAAGGAAACAACTGCACCTGCCAAAACCCCGAGGATTACTGAAAGGTGAGTACCTTTCGCAGCCATACCAAGGATAGCAATGATTGAACCTGGTGAAGCTGCACCAGTCAAACCTGAACCAAGCAATTGGTTGACAAAGGTACCGGTAACACCACCTGCGATGACTGCAAGGAAGAGCAGAGGTTTCATCATTACGTATGGGAAGTAGATTTCATGGATACCACCAAGGAAGTGGATAATGGAAGCTCCCCAAGCAGAAGATTTGGCAGAACCCTTACCAAATACCATGTAGGCAACCAAGATACCGAGACCTGGGCCAGGGTTTGCTTCAATCAAGAAGAGGATAGATTTACCAGTCTCCGCTACTTGCTCTGCGCCAAGAGGGGTGAAGATACCATGGTTAATAGCATTGTTCAAGAAGAGAATCTTCGCTGGTTCAACCAGGATATTTGCCAGTGGCAAAAGATTGGCATCAACGATGGCTTGAACCCCGTTACCGATTGCATCTGTCAAGGTCGAAACGATTGGACCAACTGCCAAGTAGGCAAAAATGACAAGGGCAAATCCAATCAAACCTGCCGAGAAGTTATTGACCAACATCTCAAATCCAGGACGGATTTTTTCTTGGAAAGATTTATCAAATTTCTTGATACACCAGCCCCCAAGAGGCCCCATAATCATGGCACCAATAAACATTGGTACTTCTGCACCAGCAATGGCTCCAAATGTGGCAATGGCACCCACCACAGCACCACGTTGACCGTGAACCATGTACCCACCAGTGTAACCAATCAAGAGTGGCAAGAGGTAGGTGATAGCAGGTCCAACGATTGTCGCCAGATTTTCATTTGGCAACCAGCCTGTTGGAATAAAGAGGGAGGTCAAAACACCCCAGGCGATAAATGCCCCGATATTGGGCATAACCATATTTGATAATGAAGTCCCGAGTTTCTGAACCCGTACTTTCAAAGAAGATTGTGTATCCATTTCTTCTTCTCCTTCTTTTTTGATAAGTCTATTTTACTACGACTCCCCTGTCAAGAACACTCAAACCTTGTCACAGTTTTTGTGACAAAAAAGCTGGGAAAAATACCCAGCCTCACAATCATCATTGTTTCACTATCGATTACAGCCCTTATTTTTTCAGGCTGACAATCAGCTCCTCCAAGCGGGAAATAGCTTCGACTGGCAAAGGAGTTGCGAGATTATTTTGATTAAAGGAAAGAAGAAAATTGAGCCGCAATTGCATCCGTTCTCGCAAGAGTTGCTTATAAGAGGCGTTAAGGTCAGCAAGAGGATAATCAGGCAAATCCGCATAGGACAAATGAGGCGTATTGGCAAAAGGTTTGAAGTTGGCCCTTCCGTCCACAACATGCTCAATAATGTCCAAAGTCACTTCTTTTGGAATTCCTTTTCCCATATAGAAGCCTGTGTTGAGGATATAGCAGTCAACACCTGATTGAAATAAGGCTTCAAAATTTTGATAGTCTTCTACCAGAGGGTAAACTCGAAATGGATTGGCATAAGGTTCAATGACCAAGGTCTGGTAATTTTCCTTGGTATTTTCAGCAGCCGAGCGCTTGGTCATCAAAGTACAACCCATGGTCGCAGCCAAAACAGGATCTTCGACCTTAACCAAGGGAGGTAAGGAATCGTCCTTCATAATCCAGTAAATAGCTTTAATCGGTTCCTCAATCTTGTCCACTCGATTAGGTGTAGAAAAACGGGATTTGATAGTTCGTCCATTGCCGTTTCGGATATCTTCCGTCACTAATTTCTTACGACCAGTTTCATCCAAGGTCACACCGCAGTTTTGAACAGTCACAAAGAAATCTTGTTCAGGATGGCCGGCCGGATAGTCATTGGTCTTGTCAAAATAAGCCGGCTCCAAAGCAATAGAAGATCCATCCTCTTTTGAAACGACAAAAGCATCGTCATGCAGGACCTTGATATCATATTTTCCATTATGTTTGGCATGGGTCAAGGTTGACTTACCAGAACCAGAGAGGCCGAAAAAGGAGGCTACATAGTCTGAACCCTCATCTTTCCTGAAAATTTTGAGTCCCCCATGACAGGAAACAAAGCCATTTCGAGCAGCAATTCCCCAGGCCAACGTCAGAGTTGCCTTTTTCAGTTCTCCAAAATAATTTAGACCCAAAATGATGACACAATTATGGACCGTATCAAAATAAGCTAGACCGTCTGGGTAATCAGGATGACTCCACTTTGGATTAAAAAAAATAAAAATATCATTTTCGTCGTAGGTCTTGGACTGTTTCAGACGGTCCTTGTATTCCTCGTTGATAATCTGAAAATTGAGCAACCAAGAATAGAGATTTGCTGCTTCAGCTGCAGGAGCCATCAAGTGGGCACAAACCATAAAATCTTCATCCAAGCCCACAATAGCATCTGCCTTATAAAAGGGTTGGTGCTGAGACTGAAAAATAGCTGAACGAATAATCGGAAGCAAGGCCTTATCTTCCTCCAAATCCTGACCGAAAATCCGACGAGCCTTGGCCGTTCGACCTACTATAGCACCAGAATTGGACAACAAAACCCGGGCATAGGAAGGCAATCCCAACTCCCCTGTATGGATAACTGGAATATCCAAGACAACACTCCCTGGATCAGAGGCAGCCAGCTGATAGGCTTCTTCCATACTCTTGATGGCCGACACATGATTGGCATAAAAAGCCGTTTCAATAGTCGTTTTGAGGGCAGAAAAATAGTGTGACTGGCCACTGATCTCTGCTTGTGAAAATTTCCGACGTGTAACCATAGACAATTCCTTTCCAATTCTTGTAATAGCCTTATTATAAAATAAAAAAACGCTTTCATAAAGAGAAAATTGAAAACTTATCTATTTTTTCTCAAAATTCCGAACTTTTGAAAAAATAGAAAAAGGCGAGATTGTCTCAGCCTTTCTAAAAATAACCAAAATAAGTTCGTTTGACCACCGCGCTATGCACCCAGTTGATGAGGGTGATAAAGTCAAAAACTGGCAAACCCGTCGCAGCATGAATAGAGGCTGCATAAGGTGGCAAGTCACTGCATTCTAAGAGCACCGCCCCAATTTCAGGGTGTTTGTCATACAGTCTCCTTACGACATCTACCAAGTCATTCCTCAAAGCCTCATTGTCCAAATAGGGTTTGATGTAGCGAATGGGGGCAAAACTCTCCAAACTGCCAATGTCTTGGACAATGCAGTCATCTATATCCGCCTTGGCCTTGGCGAAAAAGGCTCGGTCAGCCCCTTCGCCATCCGCTACCAAAACAGCAATTTTTTGGTGGTCTTTCAAGCCCATCTTGATGAGAGGAATTTGCAACACGCTGGACATGAAAACAGGTACCTCTACTGCTGCCTTGATTTGCTCCTGAAAATGATTGAAATAGCCACAAGCCCCGACAATGGCACGCACACCCTTT
>Ga0116175_1000828_pt1 | contig 20696 bp, 15 predicted proteins | sample AD_UKC125_MetaG_FD_89802 | JGI IMG/M metagenome (GOLD analysis project Ga0116175, IMG submission 89802) | Active sludge microbial communities of municipal wastewater-treating anaerobic digesters from USA - AD_UKC125_MetaG | ecosystem: Engineered > Bioreactor > Anaerobic > Digestate | place: USA... | reverse complement strand
TAGCTTTTATAGTTTCTCTTAATTCCCAACATTCGTTTTCTGTAACAGCAAGTTTAAATAATGAAGCTTTACATTTTTCTCTTCCTACTCTAATAATTTCCTTTTTATCTATTTTGTTTTTGGGAATGTAGGTAATAGTAAAATAATTCATAAACAAATCATCCATTCTGTAGCTAAATCTTCTTGATCTCAAGCTTATATGCCTATTCTCAAATCTAGTAGTCACCCTTTTTTTTACCCTTTCCATGTTTATGTCAGAATTCATAAAGAGGTTGATTTGATATTCTTTAGACATATTACGAAGAATTACCTTGTCAGAATTACTATCTGTAAATTCGTAATTTGGTTTAAATGTGTAGCTAGGACTGAGTTTAAAAATTTGAAATTCAACAGAATTATTCGAAACTTGATATTTTAATTCTTTATTTATTTCATATTGTTTTGACTTATATACTTTATTAATGACTTTCATCCATTCGGCATCTATTTCTACTTCAAATAATATTGAACCATAATCAACTTCAATTTTGTTTCCAATCACTTTAGTTGTAAAATCAAATTTTTCAAGATCTATTGCAAATTTTTCAATTGACATAATTAATAATTTTTTAAAATAATAATTTATTATTTGAACATTATTCAAACATTAAGTTGTTAAAAGAAATAAGTATCTCGTAAAAATATAAAACTACAATAAAAATAAAAAACCATTTGCGTAAACAAATGGTTTTTCAAACAATTAACTAAACTAAAAATTACCTTATGTACTAAAAGCAATAACTGTTTTCGGCTACTAATTTTGCCGTAATAGTTTCTCTCAATCCTACAATATTAGGCATGTTGGTGTATTTTGTAAATCGGCGTAATCCCATGAGCATCATGCGTTGTTCGTCGCCTTCGGCAAAAGAAATAATGCTTTCTTTTCCTCTCAACGATACAATGTCAACAGCTTTGTATAAATACAATTTTGCCATAGCAATTTGCTCTTTGGCTTGGTCTTCGCCAATTTTTTTCGCTAATTTTTCAGTTCTAAGAATGGTGCTTTCTGCCATGTAAATTTCAATCAACATATCAGCAGCAGCAGTCAATAGCTGTTGGTGTGCATCTAAGTCCATACCGTATTTTTGAACCGCTGCACCAGCAACCATCAAGAATGCTTTTTTCAATTTGCTCACCATTTCTTTTTCTTCTGAGAATAATTCAGAATAATCTGGTGTGTCAAAAGATGGAATTCCCATTAATTCTTCTTGTACTTTCATGGCTGGTCCAAGTAAATCAACGTGACCTTTCATCGCTTTTTTAATCAACATTCCTACGGATAACATTCGGTTAATCTCGTTGGTTCCTTCATAGATACGAGCAATACGAGCATCGCGCCAAGCACTTTCCATTGGTGTATCTTCAGAGAATCCCATTCCGCCATAAATTTGAATTCCTTCATCAGCACAGTTTTGAATGTCTTCTGAAACGGCCACTTTTAGAATAGAACATTCGATAGCAAATTCTTCAACACCTTTCAACTCCGCTTCTTGATGACTTGCGCCTTCGGCTTCACGAATTTTGATACGGTTTTCGATGTCTTTTGCGGCACGATACGTAGCACTTTCACCAGCATAAGCAGAAGTTGCCATTTCGGCCAATTTGTAACGAATTGCTCCAAAAGATGAAATAGGTGTGTTGAACTGTACTCTTTCGTTAGCATAATTTATAGCATTGGAAGTCACACGACGTTGCGCATCCAAACAAGCTGCTGCCAACTTGATACGACCAACATTCAACGCATTCATGGCAATTTTAAAACCTTCGCCACGACCAGCCAACATATTTTCTACTGGAACTTTGGTTTCGTTAAAAAACACCTGACGAGTAGAAGAAGCACGAATTCCTAGTTTGTGTTCTTCTTCGTTCATAGAAATTCCGTTGCTTGGATCATTTTCTACAATGAAACCTGTGATGTTTTTATCATCTTCAATTCGAGCAAAAACAATGAATAGCGAACAAAATCCAGCATTTGAAATCCACATTTTTTGTCCTGTGATTTTGTAATGAGTTCCATCTTCCGATAAAACCGCTTTTGTTTTTCCAGAATTGGCATCCGAACCTGCTCCAGGTTCTGTTAAGCAATACGCTCCAAACCATTCACCTGAAGCTAATTTAGGAACGTATTTTTGTTTTTGTTCTTCGGTTCCGTACAACGTAATTGGCATCGTTCCAATTCCGGTATGCGCTCCGAAAGCTGTTGAAAACGAACCTGTTGCTCCTGAAATATAATCGCAAACTAGGCAAGTATCTACAAATCCCATTCCCATTCCGCCATAAGCTTCGGGAACAGCAACGCTCAAAAAGCCCATTTCACCTGCTTTGCGCATCATTTCTTCTGTAAAAGCGTAATCTTTGTGCTCAAATCGGTCTTTGTTTGGCCAAATTTCTTTATCCACAAACTCTTTTACAGAATCACGCATCATGATTTGCTCTTCTGAGAAATCTTCTGGTGTAAAGACATTTTCACATTTGGTTTCTTTAACGAGGAATTGTCCACCTCTTGTTATATCTTCCATGCTAATATTATTTTAAATTATAAATTTTAAATTATTTGTTCTCTTGTGATGTTTTGATTATCTTGGTTATAATGTTGATTATGTGTTCAATTTCAGTTAAATAGGTTTCAACTTTTATTTGTGTTAACTCCGATTTATCCAATAATCTCAACCAATATTTTGTTTCTCTTGCCTCTTTTGAAGCTATAGATAATTTGTTTATAAAATCTTTCTTTGATTGAGCTGCTATTGCTTCTTCAACATTTGCACCAATACTTGTTCCCGATCTGATTATTTGTTTTGAGATTATAAATTCATTTTCTTTTTTTAATTGAATGAAGAGGTCAATAATTGTTAATGCAAAATCAAATGTTTTAGTAGCAATCAAATTCTCTTTCATTTCATTTAAAATTTATAATTCAAAATTTAAAATAATTACAACAACTCATAAATCCCAGCAGAACCTTGTCCAGTTCCCACGCACATACTTACCATTCCGTATTTAGATTTTCTTAAACGCATTTCGTCAAATAATTGGACCGATAATTTTGCGCCTGTACAACCAAGTGGATGACCAAGTGCAATTGCACCACCATTTACGTTTACGATATCTGGATTTAAACCTAATTCTCTAACAACTGCTAATGATTGCGAGGCGAATGCTTCGTTTAATTCAATTAAGTCAATATCATTTAAAGATAAACCTGCTTGTTTTAGAGCTTTAGGAATAGCTTTCACTGGACCAATTCCCATAATTCTTGGTTCTACACCAGCAGACGCAAAATTTACTAAACGTGCAATAGGAGTAACGCCTAATTCTTTTACTAATTCTTCACTCATGATTAAAACAAACGCTGCACCATCACTCATTTGTGATGAATTTCCGGCAGTAACTGAACCATCGGCTGCGAATACTGGTTTTAGTTTTCCTAAAGCAGCAATATTGGTGTCTGCTCTTGGACCTTCGTCTTTGTTTACAACATACGATTTGGTTTCCTTTTTACCATTTTCATTGATAAATGTTTGCTCCACAGTAATCGGAACGATTTGTTTGTCAAATTTACCTTCGGCTTGTGCTTTTAACGCTTTTTGATGCGAATTATAAGCAAATTCATCTTGATCTTCACGAGACACGTTGAATTGTTTAGCAACGGCTTCGGCAGTCAATCCCATTCCCCAATAGTAATCTTCGTGACCTTCTTTTGCCACAGCGTAATCTGGCGTTGGTTTGTATCCGCCCATTGGGATAAAACTCATACTTTCTGCACCACCAGCAATGATACAATCTGCCATACCACTTTGGATTTTCGCTGTTGCCATTCCGATAGTTTCCAATCCAGAAGCGCAATATCTATTTACGGTTACACCTGGAACATCAGTTACTTTTAATCCCATTAAGGAAATTAAACGTCCTACGTTTAAACCTTGTTCGGCTTCGGGCATGGCGTTTCCAACCATTACATCGTCTATACGAGTTTTGTCGAAATCAGGAAACTGTGCCATCATGTGTTCGATGGTTTCTGCTGCTAATTCGTCAGGACGTTTGAAACGGAAAACTCCTTTTGGTGCTTTTCCAACGGCTGTTCTAAAGCCTGATACTATATATGCTGTTTTCATTTTTTTTATTTTTTTTTTGAGAGGAAAGAAGCAAGAAATTAGACCGCTTCGCTGAAAGATTATTTATGTCTTTCTTCTTTCTTCTTGTTTCTATTTTCTAATTTCTCAACGGTTTCCCTTTAGTAAGCATGAATTGAATTCTTTCCAACGTTTTTCTCTCCGTACACAATGACAAGAAAGCTTCACGTTCAATGTCTAATAAATATTGTTCACTTACTAATGTTGGTTCTGATAAATCGCCTCCAGCCATTACGTATGCTAATTTGTTAGCAATTTTTAAATCGTGTTCTGAGATGTATTTTCCTGCTACCATTTGGTTGGTTCCTACTAAGAACATTCCAAGTGCTTGTTTTCCTAATACTTTAATATCAGTTCTTCTAACAGGTTGTGTGTAACCTTGATCAGCCATTTGTAAGGCAACTTGTTTGGCTACTGCAATTTGACGGTCTTTGTTTACTACCACAATATCTTTTCCTTTTTGTAAAATTCCCAAATCAAATGCTTCATAAGCTGATGTTGCCACTTTTGCCATTCCGATAGTTAGGAAGTTTTCTTGAAGTACGTTTAATTCCACATCGTTTTTGCGGAATGAATCGCTTGCGCGAACTGCCATTTCTTTAGAACCACCGCCACCAGGAATTACACCAACTCCAAATTCTACTAAACCAATATAGGTTTCTGCTGCTGCTACAACTCTGTCGGCATGCATACTCATTTCGCATCCACCGCCCAATGTCATTCCGTGAGGCGCAACAATTACTGGAATAGAAGAGTAGCGCACTCGCATCATCGTGTCTTGGAACATTTTAATGGCCATATTCAATTCATCATATTCTTGCTCGACTGCCATCATAAAAATCATTCCAATATTAGCTCCAACAGAAAAATTAGTTCCTTGATTAGCAATTACTAGTCCTTTATAATCTTTTTCGGCTAAGTCGATAGCTTTGTTGATTGCTGTTAAAACGCCACCACCAATAGTATTCATTTTAGAATGGAATTCTAAATTTAAAATTCCGTCTCCCAAATCGATTACAGTAGCATCTGAGTTGCCCCAAACTTTGTGACTTTCTCTTATATTATCTAAATTGATGAAAGCATCTTGACCTGGTTTTTCTTCTTGTGTTTTTGATGGAATGTTGTAGAAACACGTTTTACCATTTTTAACGGAATAGAACGATTTATTTCCTGAAATCAACATATCCGTTACCCAAGTTGCTGGTTTGTAACCTTCGGCTTCCATCATGGCAATCGCTTTTTCTACACCAATAGCATCCCAAATTTCAAATGGACCATTTTCCCAACCAAAACCTGCTTTCATAGCGTCGTCGATTTTGTAAAACTCGTCTGTGATTTCTGGAACTCTGTTAGAACAGTAAGCAAACATTGCTGAGAAATTCTTTCTGTAAAAATCGCCTGCTTTGTCTTTTCCTTTTACTAAAATTTTAAACCTATCGATTGGTTTGTCTATAGTTTTAGTCAATTCTAAAGTTGCAAAAGATGCTTTTTTAGCAGCTCTATATTCTAAAGTATCTAGATCTAAAGATAGAATGTCTTTACCTTCTTTTTTGTAAAATCCTTGTCCGGTTTTGCTTCCCAACCATTTGTTTTCCATCATTTTGTTGATGAAATCTGGTAGTTTAAACAATTCATGAGCTTCGTCATTTGGGCAATTGTCATAAATTCCGTTAGCAACGTGAACTAAAGTGTCTAAACCAACTACGTCAACTGTTCTGAAAGTTGCCGATTTTGGACGACCAATGACTGGACCTGTTAATTTATCAACTTCTTCAATGGTTAATCCCATTTCTTTCACTTGGTGGAACAAACTTTGGATTCCGAAGATTCCGATTCTATTTCCAATAAAAGCTGGAGTATCTTTGGCAATTACTGAAGTTTTTCCTAAGAATTTTGAACCATAATCAAATAGGAAATCCAATACTTCTTGTGATGTTTTTGGACCTGGAATGATTTCGAATAATTTCAAATAACGTGCAGGATTAAAGAAATGCGTTCCACAGAAATGTGCTTGAAAATCATCGCTTCTTCCTTCACTCATAAAGTTTATAGGAATACCTGAAGTATTAGAAGTTACCAAAGTTCCTGGTTTACGGAATTTGTCGATTTGTTCAAAAACCAATTTCTTGATGTCCAAACGTTCTACCACAACTTCTATAATCCAATCGCAGGTTGCAATTTTGGACATATCATCAGTTGTATTTCCAGTTGTAATTCGGCTAGCAAATTTCTGGCTGTAAATAGGCGATGGGTTGCTTTTTAAGGCGTTTGCTAAATGATCATTTACTATTCGATTGCGAACCACTTTGCTTTCTAAAGTTAGTCCTTTCTTTTCCTCAATTTCAGTTAGTGCATTAGGCACAATGTCTAAAAGGAGTACTTCCAAACCGATGTTAGCAAAATGACAAGCAATTCCCGAACCCATAATTCCTGAGCCGACTACTGCCACTTTTTTGATTGTTCGTTTCATGTTTTTTATTTAGAGAAAAGAAGCAAGAGAAAAGAAAAAAGATTAGTCTTCTAATGTATTGATGAAACCAGTAGTCATCTTTTGGAATTCAATAATCTTATCTTCTATTTCTATTGTCTTTTCTGTTGTTATGTAATTATTTTGATTTGCAATTAATAGTTGTGTTTGTAATTCAAACGAAGAGCCTAGACTAATGTTTAAAAAATGTTTAAAATGAATGTTGCTTCTGTTTGAACCTTCTGCAATATTTGAGGGCATAGAAACGGCAGCTCTATTCATTTGACTTACCAGTCCATAAATTTCATTCTTTGGAAATTCCAAACCTATTTTATGAATATCAGAAGCAATATCCATAGAGAGTATCCAAATTTTGAGATTTTTAAAATTATGTTTCATAAGTCTTTTATTGCTCTTTCTTCTTTCTTCTTGTTTCTTGCCTCTTTCCTCTATTCTCTAAAAAATCTTCTTCTCCGTTATCAAATCATTAATCACATCGGCTACTTCCATGAAATGATTTAACTTTTCTTCACTGATGTTTTGTTTTACTACTTCATTGAATTTTAGCACAGTAGCTTTTGATTGTTCACGCATTTGTTTTCCAAAATCAGTCAGGTAAATTAATACGCCACGACCATCATTTGGGTTTTTCTTCCTTATTATTAATCCTTTTTCTTCTAAAGTCTTTAATGTTCGAGTAAGAGAAGTAGGTTCCATTCCCATTCTGTTACTGATGTAACTAGAAGGTGTTCCTTCTTCTTTATCTATACTTAAAAGTGCGAAACCAATTGCCATAGAACCATCAAATTTTGATGCTTCTTCGTTATACATTCTAGAAACTGCTTGCCAAGTAGCTCTAAGCATGTAATCTATTGTTTTGGTTTTTATCATAACTAATTACGAAATCGATTTCAAAGATAATAAAAAATATTATGCACGCATACTATTTTAATAAAAAAATATGCGTGCATATAAAAATAATGTAATTTGAGGGGAAGTTTTTACAGTTTTAGAGAAGAGGAAACTGTAAAGTGGGAATTGACAAATTTACATTAGCGCAAAGTCAGGAGACCTTGCCTAGCAAGGAGATTTTATCATCCCAGTTTTAAAATTTTTACTGGTTTATACATTAAAAGTTGTTCTTCTGTGCCGTATATCTTTACATCTTCGTCGATGTAAAGTCCGTTCATTTTCAACTTTAAGTTATTTGTGGTGTTTAAAATTTTTAATTTATTGTTGTGGATTATAATTTGTATTAACTCGGTATTATTTGAAATATCTATATCAGATAATTTGTTACTATCTAGAGTTAAATATTTTAATTTTTTAAGTGATTTTAAGTCAATTTCATTAAGTTGATTACTCATCAAATTTAATATCTCTATGTTAGGGCAATTATTAATTATAACCTCAGTTAATTTATTTACACCACAAGCAAAGGTTTTTAATGAAGTGAGATTTGATATTTCAATTTTTGATAAATTATTTTTTGCTATATACAATTCTTCTAAAAATGGAAAATCACTAAGTTTAAAATCATATATTTTGTTATCCGTTAGAGATAAATGTTTTAAGTTTTTGAAATATTTTAAATCTTCTACATTTTCAATACCTAGTTTCATTAAACTTAATTTCAAAACTTTATCTGCTTCGAGTTGATTTATTTCACCGTTTTTATCATAATCAATTTCAGGATATTTATTTAAAATACAACTTTTAAAGTAACTGTTTTTAAATTTAATTTCTTGAGAATAAACTTTTAAATTAAATAATAGACCCACGAATACAAAGTATTTTATCCAAATAGATTTTTTTAGCATTTTAAAATAATAAAAAGATTAGACAACCAAACTCAAAATCCCCAAAATAGCTGGAACAGCTTGCACAAAAAATATTCTTTTAGAAGCCGTCATTGCACCATAAATTCCGGCAACTAAAACACAACCTAAAAAGAATAGTGCTACGTTTTTACTCCAAGTTGCATCACAAATTAATAGCGACCAAATTAATCCAGCTGCAAGAAAACCATTATACAAACCTTGATTGGCTGCCATAACTTTGGTTTTTTCAAACTGTTCTTCGGGTATAGTTTTGAAGACTTTTTTGGCGCGTGTTGTCCAAGCAAACATTTCGAGCCAAAGGATATAAAAGTGCAAAACGGCAATACATCCTACGATTATTTGAGAAAGTAAGTTCATAATTATTTGTATAAATTTTCAATACGTTTATCGGGAACTAACCACATCAAAGCAACTAAGCTATAAATCACTGCCGAAAAAGCTTCGTGATAATAGGTAGATACTATTGCAGTAATGTAAAGAACAAGAGAAACTTTTCCTTTGTAATCTTTTCCAATTGCTTGGGATAATGCTGAGTCGCTACCGTGTTTTTTTATGATTTGTTTTTGAAGAATGGAATAAGCTATAGCACACATTAATAATACAAAACCATAGACAAGCATAGGAAACGGAGCAAAATGATTTTCGCCAATCCATGCTGTTGCAAAAGGTATTAGCGACAACCAAAAGAGTAAGTGCAAATTTGCCCAAAGTATTTTCCCATTTACTTTGTGAACCGTATGCATCATGTGGTGATGATTGTTCCAATAAATACCAACATAAATAAAACTCAACACATAACTGAAAAATATTGGTAATAAAGGTTTTAAAGCAATCAGTGTTGGTTCTTTTGGCATCTTAAATTCTAGCACCATAATCGTAATAATTATGGCAAGAACACCATCGCTAAAGGCTTCAAGTCGGTTTTTGTTCATAAATTAATTGTTGTTATTTCCTAGTGTTTTATGTATTCTTCTCTTGTGATGCGATTGTTTTAAATTATCAAAAGAGATAATACTAATATTTCCATCAATTTCTAGCATAGCAAGTTTTACGTCTTTGTAATATTCTACGCCATGTTCGCGCATGGCTTCTTTGAGTTCATCATCTGTAATGCCAACTTTTGCTAAAGTTTTAAATTCTATTTTACCGTTGTGGATAAGTATTTCGGGTTTATCCTGTACCAATTCTTTAATGGTTTTAGATGAAAGCATTATCTTTTTGAAAATAAAATTTATACAAAACAATGCTATTGCAGCTACAATTCCACCAAGCAAAGATGAGTTACTTCCAACCATAGCGTTTTGAACAGAATTACTGATGAGTAATATCAAAATAACATCGGCAGTGTTGAGTTGTGATAATTCTTTTTTACCAAAAATGCGGAGAGCTAGTATCATAAAAAGATAAACGCTTACGCTACGAATTACTATGTCAAGATATTCATTCATGAAGCTTGAAGTTTTTTTCGATTGCTTTTATCATTTCCCCAGCAATGTCTTTATGGGTTGCACCTTCAATACCTTCTAATCCTGGCGAAGAATTAACCTCAAGCAACAATGGTCCTTTTGAAGAACGGATAATATCAACTCCAGCTACTTTTAAATCCATAGCTTTTGCAGCTTTGATGGCGATTTTCTTTTCTTCAACAGTAGGTTTTATTACTGATGCAGTTCCACCCATGTGAATATTTGCACGAAATTCTCCAGCAGCAGCTTCTCGCTGTATTGTGGCCACAACTTTGCCATCAACGACAAAAAGGCGCAAATCCTTTCCATTAGCTTCCTTGATAAACTCTTGAACAAGTATGTTGGCATTCAGACTTTTGAAAGCATTGATTACTGATTCTGCCGCTTTTTTTGTTTCTGCTAATACAACACCTTTTCCTTGAGTTCCTTCAAGAAGTTTGACAATTAAAGGTGTTCCGCCAACCATTTTTATTAAATCGTCTGTATCTAATGGCGAATTAGCAAAACCTGTTGTGGGTATATCAACACCATTGTGTAGCAATAACTGTAGGGAATACAATTTATCTCTGGATTGTGTTATTGCCATAGCAGAGTTCAAACAAAACACTTTCATGGCTTCAAACTGTCTAGTTAGTGCACAACCATAAAAGGTTATACTTGGCCTTATTCGAGGGATAATAGCATCAAAATTATCTAAAACTTTACCACCACGATAATGAATTTCGGGCTTGTCAGCATCGAGTTTCATGTAGCATTCTTTAATGTTCAAAAAATGCATTTCGTGACCTCTTGCTTCACCAGCTTCCATTATTCTGCGATTGCTATACAGACTTGGGTTGCTGGCAAGAAGACCAATTCGTAGCCCTGTTTTTTTTGCTGATGCGTTTTTATAGAGTTCTTTCAAATTTTCTATTGAAGGTTGCCCCAAAACGTATTTTTCCTCCGGATCTACAAGAGTTCTTCCGCTCATTGCTTCTCTACCCAGCAGCATTCGAAATCCCATAGAATCACGATTTGTAAGTGTCATTTCAATTGCCCAAATTTCATTACCAATTTCTAGTTGAGTTTGGATTACAAATCGTTGTTCGCGATATCCGCTTGAACTTTTTACAATTCGTTTGTCTATAAGCTTTGCTTCACAATGGATGATTGTTTTTTCATTTTTTTGTATCGGATTTATGTCAAATCGTACCCAGTTTTCACCATCTTTGATAAAAGGAGCAATGTTTACAGCATGAAGAGCAGATGTTTTTGCACCAGAATCTACACGAGCCTTGATAGCTGGAATGCCCAATTCTGGTAACGAACACCATTCTTCTGAACCTAGTATTATTTTGCTTTGTTTCATTTTATAAAATAAAAAACCACGAAAACACTAAATTAATAATTTTTTGCTGTGTTTTCGTGGTTGTTTTAATTTGTTGACGAATTATTTCGTTGGTTTTTCTTCTTTTTTAACTTTGATAGTCAATTCTTGTGAAGTATCGTCTAAATCCATTACAATTTCATCGCCAGAGGCAATTTTTGATGTAATTATTTCTTCAGCCAATGCATCTTCAACATATTTTTGAATTGCACGTTTTAAAGGTCTAGCACCAAATTGCTTATCGAAACCTTTGTCAGCAATAAATGCTTTTGCTTTATCAGTTAAAATTAGTGTGTAACCTAATTCTGCAATTCGAGCATATAGTTTTTTTAATTCGATTTCGATGATTAAATCAATATGTTCTTTTTCTAAAGGATTAAAGACAATTACATCGTCAATTCTATTAAGGAATTCTGGAGCAAAAGTTTTCTTCAAGGCATTTTCAACAACGCTTTTCGAATGTTCATCTGCCTGAGCTACTTTTGCGGCAGTTCCAAAACCTACACCTTGACCAAAGTCTTTTAGCTGACGAGCTCCAACATTTGAAGTCATGATGATGATGGTGTTTTTGAAATCTATTTTTCTACCCAAACTATCTGTTAAGTATCCATCATCAAGCACTTGCAACATCATATTGAAAACATCTGGATGCGCTTTTTCGATTTCATCTAAAAGAACTACACAATATGGTTTTCTTCTAACTTTTTCCGTCAATTGTCCACCTTCTTCATAACCCACATAACCTGGAGGTGCGCCAATAAGTCTAGAAACAGCAAATTTTTCCATGTATTCACTCATGTCTATACGAACCAGCGCGTCTTCGGAGTCAAAAAGTTCACGAGCAATAACTTTTGCTAATTGGGTTTTTCCGACACCTGTTTGACCTAAGAAAATAAAAGAACCTATTGGTTTGTTTGGGTCTTTTAGTCCTGCGCGATTTCTTTGTATAGAGCGAGCAATCTTCATTACAGCTTCATCTTGACCAATAACTTTGCCTTTAATCAAATCTGGTAAAGAAGCTAATTTGTTGCTTTCAGTTTGAGCTATTCTATTCACAGGAATTCCTGTCATCATCGATACAACATCAGCTACATTGTCTTCGGTAACTCTAATTCTATTATTTTTAGAATCTTCTTCCCATTGTTCTTGTGCTATTGCTAAGTCTTTTTCTAATTTCTTTTCATCATCGCGAAGTTTAGCTGCTTCTTCATATTTCTGTCTTTTTACAACAGAATTTTTCAATTCGCGAACTTCTTCCAATTGACGTTCTAAATCTAGAATTTGTTTAGGAACATCAATATTGGTAATGTGTACTCTTGAACCAGCTTCATCCAAAGCATCAATTGCTTTGTCTGGTAAAAACCTTTCGGACATGTATCTGTCAGTTAGTTTTACACAAGCTTCAATGGCTTCGGGAGTATAAATCACATTGTGGTGATCTTCATATTTGTTTTTGATGTTGTTCAAAATGGTGATTGTTTCAGGCACAGATGTTGGTTCCACAATTACTTTTTGGAATCGTCTTTCGAGAGCACCATCTTTTTCAATATATTGACGGTATTCATCTAGTGTGGTTGCACCTATACATTGAATTTCACCTCTTGCCAATGCTGGTTTAAACATATTCGAAGCATCAAGCGAACCTGTTGCTCCACCAGCACCAACTATAGTATGAATTTCGTCAATGAAAAGAATGATATCGTCGTTTTTCTCCAATTCGTTCATTACCGCTTTCATGCGTTCTTCAAATTGTCCGCGGTATTTTGTTCCAGCTACTAGTGAAGCCAAATCCAAAGTAACTACTCTTTTGTTGAAAAGAATACGCGACACTTTCTTTTGAATAATACGCAAAGCCAAACCTTCAGCAATAGCAGATTTTCCAACTCCTGGTTCACCAATGAGTAATGGATTGTTTTTCTTTCTTCTGCTGAGAATTTGAGAAACTCTTTCAATTTCTTTTTCACGACCTACTACAGGATCGAGTTTACCTTCTTCGGCTAATTCTGTTAAATCGCGACCAAAGTTATCTAGAACAGGAGTTTTCGATTTTTTATTAGTTTTTCCAGCAGGATTATTAAAATTCCCTTCTTTTAAACTATCATCTTGACCAGCATCATCGCCATAAGATGATTCGTTTCTTGGGAAATTATCATTGAAATCTTCTTCGTTTGGTGTCATATTTAAATATTGTTCTTTTACTACATTATAGTCTATTTTTAGACGATGTAGTAATTTTGTTGTTGGATCATTTTCATTACGTAGTATGCACAATAACAAGTGCGCAGTACTTATAGAAGTGGCTTGAAAAACCTTTGCTTCAAGGAAAGTTGTTTTCAAAGCTCTTTCGGCTTGTCTTGTTAGATGAAGGTTTTTTTTATCGTTTCCAGCATCAATGTTTGGGTTTGCAGGACTCAATATTTCTACTTTTTTTCTAAGGTGATCTAAGTCAACCGCAAGATTGTTCAATATTGTGATAGCTTTCCCTTGTCCGTCTCTTAATATGCCAAGCATTAAATGCTCAGTACCAATAAAGTCATGCCCAAGTCGAAGGGCTTCTTCTTTACTGTATGTGATTACATCTTTAACTCTTGGCGAAAAATTATCATCCATAGCAATATGATTATTTCTGTAAATTTAATTATAATTTGAATGATTAAAAACAAAAATCATTCCTCAATCTACCTTTGTCAGCTAATTGACAAAAAAAAACGACACAAAAAAACAATTAACCGTCTAATTTATCAACCAAAAAAAGGATAGAATTTGTTAATAAATCGTTGAAATTTGTAAGCTAAAATAGTAAATAAATGCTAAGGATATCATATATTAGCACGTTTTGAAATAAATAAAAATTAAGTATAAAATAATTTAGAAAAATATGTCTGACGGAGAAAGGTTAATACCAATTAACATCGAAGATGAAATGAAATCGGCATACATCGATTATTCGATGTCTGTAATAGTTTCTAGAGCACTACCTGATGTGCGTGATGGATTAAAACCAGTGCACAGAAGAGTGTTGTATGGAATGTATGATTTAGGAGTTTTTTCAAATAGAGCGCACAAAAAATCAGCAAGAATTGTTGGAGAAGTTTTGGGTAAATATCACCCGCATGGTGATTCATCTGTATATGATGCAATGGTTCGTATGGCTCAAGAATGGAGTTTGAGATATTTGCTTGTAGATGGACAAGGGAATTTTGGTTCTATCGATGGTGATAGTCCTGCGGCAATGCGTTATACTGAAGCCCGAATGAAAAAAATGTCAGAGGACATAATGGCAGATATTGACAAAGAGACTGTTGATTTTCAGCTAAATTTTGATGATACGCTTGAAGAACCTACGGTAATGCCAACAAGAGTGCCAAATTTGTTGATAAATGGTGCTTCAGGTATTGCAGTAGGTATGGCAACGAATATGCCGCCGCACAATCTATCGGAAGTGATTGACGGAACTCTTGCATACATCGATAATAATGAAATAGAAATAGATGAGCTAATACACCATATAAAAGCACCCGATTTTCCAACTGGAGGAACGATTTATGGATATGAAGGTGTTCGTGAAGCTTTCAAAACTGGACGAGGCAGAATTGTAATGAGAGCCAAAGTTGGTTTTGAAGAAGTAAATGGTAAAGAAGCCATCATAGTAACTGAAATTCCGTATCAAGTTAATAAAGCTGAAATGATTAAAAAAACAGCTGATTTAATCAATGAAAAAAGAATTGAGGGAATTTCAAATATTAGAGACGAATCTGATAGAAATGGAATGCGTATCGTGTATGAATTGAAACGCGATGCTGTTCCAAATGTGGTTTTAAATACACTTTTCAAATTCACTCAACTTCAGTCTTCTTTTAGTGTTAACAATATTGCTTTGGTTAATGGAAGACCACAAATGTTGAACTTAAAAGACTTAATTCATTATTTTGTTGAACACAGACACGATGTAGTAGTTCGTAGAACAAAATTCGAATTAAGAAAAGCTGAAGAAAGAGCTCATATTCTTGAAGGATTGATTATTGCTTCTGATAATATTGATGAAGTAATTGCTTTGATAAGAGCTTCAAAAGATGGTGATGAAGCTCGTGCAAAATTGATTGAAAGATTTAGTCTATCTGAAATTCAGGCTAGAGCAATTGTTGAGATGCGTCTGCGTCAATTAACAGGTCTTGAGCAAGACAAGCTTAGAGCAGAATATGAAGATATTATGAAGTTAATTCAACGTTTGAAAGATTTATTAGAGCATAAAGATTTGCGAATGAATCTTATCAAAGAAGAATTAATCGAAATAAAAGAAAAATATGGCGACGAACGTCGTTCACAAATAGAATACTCTGGTGGAGATGTTAGTATTGAAGATTTAATTGCAGACGAAAGTGTTGTAATTACCATATCTCATGCTGGATATATCAAACGTACAAACTTATCAGAATACAAAACCCAAAACCGTGGTGGAGTAGGACAGAAGAGCGCAGGTACTCGTGATCAAGATTTCTTAGAGCATCTTTTTGTGGCTACAAACCACCAATATTTATTGTTCTTTACTCAAAAAGGAAAATGTTTTTGGATGAGAGTTTACGAAGTTCCTGAAGGAAGTAAAACAAGTAAAGGTAGAGCTATTCAAAACTTGATAAACATTGAAAGTGATGACAAAGTGAAAGCTTTCATCTGTACTCAAGATTTAAAAGATGAAGAGTACATCAATAGTCATTATGTTATCATGGCGACAAAACAAGGACAAGTTAAGAAAACACCTCTTGAGCAATATTCGCGTCCTCGTCAAAATGGTATCAATGCAATAACTATTAGAGAAGATGATGAATTATTAGAAGCAAAATTAACTAACGGTGATAGCCAAGTATTGATTGCGGTTAAATCTGGAAAATTAGTTCGTTTTGAAGAAGAAAAGACCAGACCAATGGGAAGAACGGCATCTGGAGTTCGAGGAATTACGCTTGCTGATGATAAAGATGAAGTAATTGGCATGGTTTCTGTAAACAAAGAAGACATCAATGAAACGCAATTACTAGTTGTTACAGAAAACGGTTATGGTAAGCGAACAAAACTAGTAGATGATGATGGTGAAGATGTTTACAGAATTACAAACCGTGGTGGAAAAGGTGTAAAAACTTTGAACATTACCGAAAAAACAGGAGCATTAATTTCTATCAACGCGGTTACTGATGCCGATGATTTAATGATTATTAATAAATCAGGATTAACCATTAGAATGGAAGTTTCAGATTTGAGAGTGATGGGTAGAGCAACACAAGGAGTTCGACTAATTAATATCAAAGGAAATGACTCAATAGCTGCCGTTACAAAGGTTATGAAAGAAGAAGAGAGTGAAATAGAAAACGATGACATTACCGACGTAAATGATGTTTCAACATCTGAGGAAACTTCAGAAAATCAAGAATAACAAATACAAATAATAATGAAAATTAAACACATTCTTTTGACAACGACTTTGGCGATGACGTTATCGGTTTCAGCTCAAAAAGATGAGCTGAAAACTTTAAAAAAGATATATGCCAAAGAAATACCTTCTGCTACTGATATGCAAGAATACAAAGCTGCAATCGCTAAGTTAGAAACTTCAGCCACAGAAGAAGGAGATAAAATTTATACTAATTTTTACAAGTGCATGACACCGATTATGGATGTTAAAGCACTTGGAAAAAACGTTTCACAAATGCAGTTAGCTAATGCATTTACTCCAAAAGCCATTGAAAATTTGGCAACAGGTTTAAATGCTACATTGGATTATGAAAAAAAATCGGGTAAGAAGATTTACACTGATGATATTTTAGAAACAATTACAAGCTATAAACCAGAGGTAGTCAATTTAGCTGTTGCACTTAGTAATGCAAAGAAATATAATGAAGCTGCTGATGTTTTAAACAGTTTATATCTATTAGATAAAAAGGATACTGATAAGTTGTTCTATTCTGCAAGTTTATATGTAAACGGTAAAGATTATGACAAAGCTCTTAAAGGATATGAAGAACTAAAAAGATTAAACTATTCTGGTGAAGCAACTCTTTATTTTGCTACTAATAAAGCTTCAAAGCAAGAAGAGCAATTTGGAAACGCAAATGAAAGAGATTTATTTATTAAATCAGGTTCACATGAAAAACCTCGCGATGAAAAAGTTCCATCAAAAAGAGGTGAAATTTATAAGAATGTTGCGTTAATATTAATGGAGCAAGGAAAAACTAATGAAGCAAAATCTGCAATTACCGAAGCAAGAAAAGAAAATCCAAATGATGATTCATTAATACTTACTGAAGCAGATTTATATTTGAAATTGAATGATTTTGATACTTATAAAAGCTTAGTAAACGAAGCTTTGGCTAAAAATCCTAACAATGCTGATTTGGTGTTTAATTTAGGTGTTATCAGCGGAAATGCAAAAAAGGTTGATGAAGCAAAAGCATATTACAAAAGAGCCATTGAAATTGACCCTAAATATTTTAATGCCTATCTAAATTTATCTGAACTTTTGTTGAGAGGTGATGATAAATATGTAGATGAAATGAACAAATTAGGAACTTCGGAAAAAGACAATAAACGCTATGAGGTTTTGAAAGCTGAAAGAAATAAAAACTTCAACGAAATACTTCCTTATCTAGAAAAAGCAGTTGAACTAGAACCAAGCAATGAAGCAGCTAAAAAGACATTGCTTAGTGTTTACAACGCTTTGGAAATGACAGATAAATACAAAGCTTTAAAAGCTAAACTATAAAAAAAAGTCCCGATGAATTCGGGACTTTTTTTTATTCAAACTTAACCTTGACAGTTTGTGAAATTCCGTTTCGAATAATCACAACATCTTTTTCATCTCCAACATTTATCTTGGCAAGACATTCCATATAAGAATACACTTCTTTAACGGTGCAATCTCCAATCTTTGTGATGACATCGCCAGCTTGAATACCTGCTTTTTGTGCTGGACGATTATCGGTTACACCATCAACATGAAGACCATCTGGATGTTCTGTATAATCAGGCATAATACCAAGTGTTACTTTATATTTTGGTACTTTTTTCTCCTCAGTATTTTTAGTTTTTGTAAAAGTAATTTTATCCAAAGAAGAAATACTTGTAGCTGTTCTAAAAACGTACTCAACTATATTTTTTACACCATAATAATTGATTTTATCTTCATCATCACTAGGTTTGTGATAATCTTGATGTGTTCCAGTAAAAAAGAACAACACAGGAATATCATTCAAGTAGAATGATGTGTGGTCAGATGGACCAATACCACTCATTTCTTGTGTAACAGCGAAACCAGCAGGTTTGTTTTTTTCTATAATTGAAGAAAATTCAGGACAAGTGCCAACACCACTAACTACAATAGATTTCTGTTCGTTCAATCTTCCAATCATGTCCATGTTTATCATAGCAACAACATTTGGATAAAGGTTTTTCAAAGTTTTAGACATATGTTTTGAACCGATTAAACCATCTTCTTCACCAGAGAATAGAGCAAAAATATAGTTTACATTTTCTTTGGTTTTGTTTTTAGAAAACATTCTAGCCAATTCCAATACTCCTGAAACTCCAGAGGCATTGTCATCTGCTCCATTGTGGATTTCCCCAGCAGAATTTGCTTTGGTCGAATTGTTAAGTTCATTTAGCCCCAAATGATCATAATGAGCACCAATTACTATAGTTTTTGTAGCGCCATTATCTAAATAACCAATGATGTTTGTTCCTTTGTTTACAGTTCCTTCAGAAATAGTGTCATGAGGATTTAACCTGATTTTATATTCAAAACTTTGCTGGAAGTTTTTACCATCATAAGGTTTCAGTCCTAAATTTTTAAATTCTTTTGCTAAATATTCTCCAGCTTTCTTTTCTCCTTCAGAACCAGTTAATCTTCCTTTTAATTCATCGGAAGCCAAATAACTAATATGTTTTTTTAAATTATTTTCATTCACATATTCGTTGTCATCAATATCAACCCAATCAGCAATGAATACGTTTGTTTCTCTGGCTTTTTCTTGTTGACGATTGCTAGAAAAAACTAGTTTTTTTCCATCTGGCGAAAACATTGGAAAAGCATTAAACTCACTTTCGTAAGTAATTTGTTTTAGTCCAGTTCCATCCGTATTAATCATATATAGCTGAAAATCATAACCTCGAGTTGCGTGATGATTGGAAGAAAAAATTATTTTTTTATCTGATGGATGAAAAAACGGAGCCCAATTTGCTTTCCCCAAATGCGTAATTTGTTTTAAATCACTTCCATCAATATTACAAGTATAGATTTCCATTTGTGTAGGAGCAACAAGGTTTTCAGCTAAAAGGTCTTTGTACTCTTTTATTTCTTCAGGAGTTTTTGGACGTGAAGAACGAAACACTAGTTTTTTGCTATCATGAGAGAAAAAACAGCCACCATCATAACCCAAACTAGAGGTAATTTGTTTTAAATTACTGCCATCAATATCCATTGTCCAAATTTCTAAATCACCGCTTCTAATGCTTGTAAAAGCTATCTTTTTTCCATCAGGTGAAACTACAGCTTCTGCATCATAGCCAGGAGAATTGGTCATTTTCTTGATTATTTTTCCATTCAAATCTGAGAGATAAATTTCAAATTCTGGATAAATAGCCCATAGATATTTTCCATCTTTTGGTTTCGGTGGAGCAGGACAAGCTTCGTTTGCTTCATGTGTAGAAGCATAGATAATATGTTTTCCATCGGGCATAAAGTAAGAACATGTTGTTCTTCCTTTTCCTGTTGAGGTTAATTTCAGGCTATTGAAATCAATATTTTGTTGAGGAATATCCAGAGAATAGATTTGGTCACAAGGAATTCCTTTGTCTGGATTTGTCACTTGCAGAGTAAGCATTTTACCATTTGGGCTGAAATAAGCTTCGGCATTGTCGCCACCAAAGGTTAGTTTCTTTATATTTTTTAAGTTGCTTTCTTGTGCTTCTATTATTTGAAATGAGAAAGCTGTTAAAATTAAAATTGATAATTTGAAAATTCGCATATAGTTTATGTAAAAAAACCGTTCACATAAGGAACGGTTTGTTAATATTAAAAGTTTTATTACAAATGAATTACTTCACCATAAGCATCAGCAACTGCTTCCATAACTGCTTCGCTCATAGTAGGATGTGGATGCACAGCTTTCAGAATTTCGTGTCCTGTAGTTTCTAATTTACGAGCAACCACAGCTTCTGCTATCATATCGGTAACGCCAGCACCAATCATGTGGCAACCCAACCATTCACCATATTTAGCATCAAAAATTACTTTTACAAATCCGTCTGGAGTTCCAGCAGCTTTTGCTTTTCCTGATGCTGTGAAAGGGAATTTATCGATTTTTAATTCGTATCCTTTTTCTTTTGCAGCTTTTTCGG
>Ga0116175_1000825_pt1 | contig 20730 bp, 19 predicted proteins | sample AD_UKC125_MetaG_FD_89802 | JGI IMG/M metagenome (GOLD analysis project Ga0116175, IMG submission 89802) | Active sludge microbial communities of municipal wastewater-treating anaerobic digesters from USA - AD_UKC125_MetaG | ecosystem: Engineered > Bioreactor > Anaerobic > Digestate | place: USA... | reverse complement strand
CATAACAACCCAAAATGGTTATTTTCATTGTATTGAATTAAAAACCTAAATCTCGCTCAATTTCTTCCATCTCAATAATGTCATGAGCTTCTAAAACTGTAGGTACCAAAGTCATTTTACTTGGAACCGAATTAAAATCAATATTATCAGCCACTAGTACAAAAGATTTTTTTTGTTTTCTATGCTTTTTTGAGAGTTCAGAAAACAATTTGACTTTTGCCAAAGTAATTTCTTTGTCATGAGATAAATCGATAATCAAGTTTGAATTTTTAAAGCTTCCATATTCGTGTTCAAACTTTTTTAAAAAATCTTCAGTATTACCAATTGTATCTTTTACTATGGTTGTATGGCCTTTGTGTTCTACTTTCATAATGATTTAACTTGTTGCTAAGTTACTAATTTATGTCGTTTTATCAATCATTTTTTAGTGTTAACTAATGATAAATGTGCATTTCATAGAATTTTTATGTTTTTTATCGATGAAATACACGATTTTTTAACATTTTATAGATTAACTGCACAAAAAAAACGCCCAAAACCCTTGATTTTACTGATTTTTTGCTTTTAACGAGTTTTGATGGTTTTCATCGAAAATTTTTCATCAACACACACATCGAGTGTAGTTTTGGTTCAGAAATAAACAACAAACCAACTGAATTATGAAAACAACAATCGAAAATATTAAAAGAAATATTACAATTACAAGATTAGTAGCTCTTTTCGTATTTATGTTAGTTTCATCTAATGTTTCAGCTCAAGAAAACAAAAAAGCTGTTTTGGTTTCAAATGAAATTTCAACTTCTGTTTCAACAGAAACTTCAGTAGCTTCATCAACAGAATTCATTTCTTGGTTTGTTGGAAATACAAAAACATCTTCTGAAAAAACGCACACAACTACTTTATCTAAAAAAGCGTTAATCAATTCAGGAGTAAAAACAAATAATGTTTTAATTAAGAATGTATTAAAAAAAGTTATCGCTCAAGAGAATTCTGTAGCATAACAGTTTTTTAAGTTTAATATAATTTTGTTAGTTTAAAGTTAAGTCTCGGCTGGTTACCGAGACTTTTTAATTTTTATTTTGCTTGAAGTAAATTTCGGTTGCGCCTACCCCATATTTTTGATAACTAGCATCTTGAAATATAACGTCATCATATCTTCCAAAAAGAAATTCTAATTCAGATTTAAGCACACCTTCGCCTACTCCATGGATTAAAATAATTTTGGGAATTCTGTTTTTTATAGCAAAATCGATATGTCTTTTGGCCGTTTCCAATTGGATAGTCAAAATATCGAAGTTGTTCATCATCTTATGATTTTTGACTAACTTTTCAATATGTAAATCAAATTCGGGAACGGGTTGTTCTTTTCTTGATTTTTTTTCGGTATTGATGAAGTTCGGTTTCTTGACTTCTTTTTCATTTAGAATCTTTGATTTATTGAAGCTAAAATCCAATTCAGTGTTTTCAATTTTTACTAATTCTGAAAATCTATAACTCAAAACAAAACCATCTTTTGTTTCAAGAACCGCTTCATTATTTGAAACATCAACAATAATTCCTTCTAAATTATCGTCAAGAACAGCAACAAAATCTCCTTTTTTAAACATCATCTTCATTGTTTTTACTAGGTGTTTTTGAACTCAATCGCATCATAGCAATCATAACAACAACGATGCAAACTGCTTCTATGATTACATTTGGTTTTTCTTTTGTCTGTTCATAAAGACCGAGAATAATTGCCACAATTACTAAAATGATTGCTATTTTTTTCATTTTATTTTTTTTCAAAAATAAAAAAAACCGACTAAAAAAGCCGGTTTTATATTTGGGTAAGTTTGAATTATGCAAAACTAGAAATTGCAACTAAAACTCCTATTATCATCAAGAGATACAATGATAATACTACAATAACTGTAATTCCTAAAAACTTATGATGTGATTTTAGATTTACTAAAGCGTCAGACAAAAGCTCACTATTGTATGTTTTCAAAGCATTCGTTGTGCCATTAGCATATTTGTATAAATAGTAAATTGGGAAAAAGTACAAAACCGCCATAACAACATATATAGCACTCATAAAACCTTTCATAGCAAGAAACGGATTTGAACCAAGTCCTGGAGTTGTATCACCTATTTGGCTAAAAACACTTCCAATGAATAATGCCATAATAAGTAAAAAGCCAATACCAATAAAACCAACTATTGATAAAAATAAACTCCATTTTGCACTTTCGCGTAAAGCAGCAACTGCTTGATCATTTAATGATAAATTGTTCTCCATGATAAATAATTATTGGTTAGTTTTCAAATTCTTTTAGCGTGTTGATTATGATAGAAACACACTCATTTAGTTGAGTTTCATTCATCACTAATGGTGGCGCAAAACGAATTATATTTCCATGAGTAGGTTTTGCCAATAAACCATTTTCGGCAAGTTTAATGCAAATATTCCAAGCGGTATCACTGTCTTCTGTATCATTGATAACAATAGCATTTAGCAAACCTTTACCTCTAACCAAAGTAGCAATTGTTGAATTTTGAATATATGCTCCTATTTTTTCTCTAAATATTTTTCCTAATCGTCTAGCGTTTTGGGCTAATTTTTCATCATTTACAACTTCAAGCGCAGCCATTGCAACTGCTGCTGCTAATGGATTTCCTCCAAATGTTGAACCATGTTGACCAGGTTTAATGACGTTCATTATTTCATCATTTGCCAAAACTGCCGAAACTGGGTAAACTCCTCCAGATACTGCTTTTCCAAGGATTAATATATCCGGCGTAATATAAGTAGCTTGTTTTTCGCATTTATTTTCACAAGTACAGTTACCACACACTGCCAATAAAGAACCCGTTCTAGCAATTCCTGTCTGCACTTCATCTGCTATGAATAATACATTATGCTTTTCGCACAAGGCTTTGGCTTTAGCCAAAAAATCTTCGCTTGGTACATAAACTCCTGCTTCACCTTGTATAGGTTCAACAAGAAATCCCGCAATGTTTTTTGAAGTCTCTAAAACTTTTTCTAGTGCTTCTACATCATCATAAGGAATTTGGATAAAACCTTCTGTATATGGTCCAAAGTTTTTACGAGCATTTGCATCGTTTGAAAAAGAAATTATAGTAGTAGTTCTTCCGTGGAAATTTCCATCACAAACAATTATTTGAGCTAAATTTTCAGCGATACCTTTTTTCTCATAAGCCCATTTTCTACAAATCTTTAGCGCAGTTTCTACAGCTTCTGCGCCAGTATTCATAGGAAGAACTTTATCAAAGCCAAAATAATCGGTAATGAATTTTTCATACACACCAAGTTTGTCATTATAAAATGCTCTTGAAGTAAGCGTAAGTTTTTGAGCTTGCTCAATTAATGCATTAATTATTTTTGGGTGACAATGACCTTGATTTACTGCTGAATATGCAGAAAGAAAATCATAATATTTTTTCCCTTCAACATCCCAAACATATACTCCTTCTCCTCTACTTAAAACTACTGGAAGTGGATGATAATTATGAGCTCCAAATTTTTCTTCTAACGAAATGGCTTCTGCCGAACTTAATTTTTCTAAAACATGCATAGTGTTTTATATTTAATTCAAAAAAATCAATTCCTTCTTTGTAAAAACAGGAGAGAAATCATCCTATGCAAATTTATAAAAAGAAGTCATACTTTCTAATAATAAATGCATTGTAAACGAGAGTTTTATTTTTTTAATCTATCCAATATGTCATTCATCATTTCAATTTGAACACGTTGTATTTCAATAAGTTCTTGTTGTTGATGCATAATTAAATGATCCATTTTTTCATCGAGCATTCTTATTTCGAGTTCAGATTTCAAGTTAATCATATAATCTTTTTTGGCTCTTTCTCTGTCTTTTTCTTCTTGTCTGTTTTGGCTCATCATAATTATTGGTGCTTGCAGTGCTGCCACACATGATAAGATTAGATTGAGCAAAATAAAAGGATAAGGATCAAAACCTTTGTTTAATAGAAAGATAACATTGGTAGTAATCCATCCTAATATAAACAAAAGAAAGATGATGATAAACGTCCAACTACCACCAAAATCTGCCACTTTATCGGCTATCCTTTGACCAAATGTTCTATTATCTATTTCTTCTTCAACCTTTGTTACAAAGGATTTTTCGTCACCAAGAGATTTGACAACGTTTTTTTCTAAAGCAGAAAGCTCTCTTATTTCAGAGTTTAAGAATTTTGAAATGTATTTTTCTCTAAATAAGTTCAATTCACCAATGCTAATAAATCCTTCTTTGGGCAAATTTGGACATTCATCTTTGATAAGATTGAGAATAGGGATTCGTATGGATTGGAGTTGTACTTTTTCTTTTTCGGGAAAATCTATTCCAGAAAAATCGCTTTTAAAAACTTGTTTCGTCATACATGTTATATAATTTGTTTACAGTATTCCAGTTGCGCGTGGTAGAAATAACCTTGAGTTTGTTTTCTATAATTTTGTTATCAAGTTTGGTGTTTGCTGCGCTTTCTTTGTATTTCAAAAACAAAAAACGTTTCTGCAATACAAATTCATCACCTTTAAAATCTAACGCAAGCAATTCATCATAATCTTCTTTTTTTGGTATATCTGAAAGAAACGAAATGTACAGATTTTTAGTGTCATCGACTTCGCTCGAACTGACTTTTTCAAAAAAAGGATTGTTTTGTAAAACAAATGCTAAATCATTTTTATTTACCATTACCACCTTGATATCATAGCCATAATTGTCTTTTATAAGCTTACTTATCTCAACTGAAAAATCGATTGTTTTATCACATTCAAAGAAAACATTCCCGCTTTGGATATAAGTGCTAACATTGCTGAACCCAATTGCCGTTAGCAACTTCCTGAATTCTTCCATTTTGATAATGTTTTTTCCAGAAACATTGATGCCGCGAAGAAGAGCTAATTGTGTTTTCATTAAAATATTACTAAATTAAGTTTTCTAAAGTTACTTCAATTTAGTTGAATAAAAAAATTAACGTTAAAAGTCATAACTCATTTGTTTTTTTTTTAATAATCCTCAAAATCATATTTAAAGTATTGGTATTAAAATAGTTTGCGTTTTAAATTGGATTTTTAGTATTTATTTTACCACGAATACACGAATATTACACAATAACTTTCTTAAAATTAGTGCATTCGTGGTCAATTTTATACATATTATAATTGTATAGATTTAACTATATTAAACATTTACGTTTTTTATTTATTAAAACTTCAAAATAAAACATTCAATCCTTACTTTTGCCCAATGGGAAGAAAGCAAACCAACAAGATAATTTTTGAAAACGTAACCGTTACAGATGCTGGAGCAAAAGGCGTTTCTGTAGCCAAAGCACCTGATGGTAAAGTTATTTTTTTACCAAATGTAGTTCCTGGTGATGTGGTTGATGTACAAACATTAAAAAAGCGAAAAGCCTACTACGAAGGCAAAGCCATAAAGTTTCACCAATTGTCCTCTAGCAGAGTTGAGCCAGTTTGTGAGCATTTTGGAGTTTGTGGTGGTTGCAAATGGCAAAACATGAACTATCAACAGCAATTGTTTTACAAAAATCAAGAAGTTTTCAATAACTTAAAACGAATTGGTAAAATTGAATTACCTGATTTCGAGAGTATTTTAGGCTCTGAAAAGCAGTTTTTTTATAGAAATAAAATGGAATTTGGCTTTTCAAATTCAAGATGGATGACCGAAAAAGAAATCCAATCGGGTGAAAATTTTGATGATAAAAATGCTCTAGGATTTCATATTCCAAAAATGTGGGATAAGATTTTGGATATTTCCAAATGCCATTTGCAAGAAGATCCATCCAATGCTATTCGTAACGAAATAAAACGTTTCTCTGTAGAAAATGATTTGCCGTTTTTTGATGCTCGCCATCAAGAAGGTTTGCTTAGAACATTGATGATTAGAACAGCTTCGACAGGTGAAATAATGGTTTTAATTCAGTTTTATAAAGAAAATAAAGCTCAAAGAGAACTTTTGCTCAACCATATTGCGGAAACTTTTCCATCAATTACCTCTTTGCAATATGTTATAAACAGTAAGGCAAATGATACGCTCTATGACCAAGACATCAAGCTCTACAAAGGAAGAGATTATATTTTGGAAGAAATGGAAGGTTTGTTCTTCAGTATCAATGCAAAATCATTTTATCAAACCAATTCTGCTCAGGCCTATGAACTTTATAAGATAACCAGAGAATTTGCAGGTTTAACAGGCAACGAAATTGTTTATGATTTATATACAGGAACAGGAACGATAGCGCAATTTGTTTCAAAAAAAGCGCAAAAAGTTATAGGTGTTGAAGCTGTTCCCGAAGCCATTGCAGATGCAAAAGAAAACGCAAAACGCAATGCTATTACTAATTGTGAATTCTTTGTTGGCGATATGAAAAATGTTTTCAATGATGCTTTTATTGCTCAACATGGTCAACCAGATGTTGTAATTACCGATCCTCCACGCGATGGCATGCACAAAGATGTTGTAGAACAATTATTGAAAATTGGTGCTAAAAAAATTGTATATGTGAGTTGCAATTCGGCTACACAAGCTAGAGATTTAGCATTGATGGATGAAAAATATAAAGTTACTCGTGTTCGACCAGTTGATATGTTTCCGCAAACGCATCATGTGGAAAATGTTGTACTTTTGGAAAAAAGATAATTTTATCAGTAAATGAAAAAAATAATATGCTTATTGGCACTGACTTTCTTCATCAATAGTTGTGAGAAAGATGATATTTGCACAGACGAAACAACTCCTCGATTAATTATTGAGTTCTATGATATTACTAATCCATCAGTTCTAAAAAATGTTACAAGTTTAAAGGTAACAGGAATAGGTCAAACGGATGCATTAGGCACTTTTAGTAGCGTTAGCAAAATAGAACTTCCTTTGCAACTTGATGCCAATACAACTCAATATAGCCTTGTGCTGAACAGCAGTAGTTCTACTCTGCTAAATGAAGATATTTTAGCATTCAACTATGTTAGAAACACGGTTTACGTATCAAGAGCTTGCGGATATAAAACAGTTTTTGAATTGAATAATCCCAACGGAATATCACTAACAGATGCAACAACTCCTGACGGATTATGGATGCAAAATGTAGTTGTACAGACAAATTCTATCACCACTGAAAATGAAACTCATGTTAAAGTATTTTTTTAATTGTTGCATAGCGTTGGCTTTTCTTAATGGTTTTGCTCAAGAAACCAAAAAAGATAGCATTGTTCCAAAAACGGAACGATATGGTGTTAGATTGGGAGTTGATTTGTTCAAACTTACCCGAAGTTTTTATGAAAAAGATTATCGTGGATTAGAAATTACTGGAGATTATCGATTGACTAGAAAATATTATTTAGCTGCAGAAATTGGTAACGAAAATAAGACGGTTGATGATGACCAGCTGAATTTTACAACAAAAGGTTCATATATTCGCGTTGGTTTTGATTATAATGCTTATGAGAATTGGCTCGACATGGAAAATCAAATTTATGTTGGTCTCCGATATGGTTTTAGTAGCTTTAGTCAAACATTGAATAGTTATAATATCTATAACCCTAACCCCTATTTTGGTCAATTGGATGAAATAACTTCTGGTGAAAAGTTTAATGGTTTAACGGCTCATTGGGCAGAAGTTGTCGCAGGTGTAAAAGCTGAAGTTTTCAATAACTTTTATGTTGGCTTTAGTTTCCGATTGAATAGAATGTTTTCACAAAAACAACCTAATAACTTTGAAAATCTATACATACCAGGTTTTCACAGAACTTATAATGGTGATTTTGGAGTGGGTTTCAATTATACAGTTTCCTATTTTATTCCGCTTTATAAATCAGCAGTAAAGACAAAAGACAAAAAGAAAAAGTAGTTATTTACCAAAAGCTATTGGAATGACAAAATTGGTATTTCCAGTCCATTCAATTTCTAGCGGAATTTCTGCATCATTGATGGTTTCATCGCTCACGTCTTTTCCAGTTCCATAGTTTATTTGCCATGATTGACTTTTGTTTATTCCCAGTAAAATAACAATTTTGCTGCCTTTTTGTAATTGTTTACAGGCCATAAAATTATTCTCAAGGATTATAGTTTCTTTTTTGCCAGGTGTAAGTAAGTTTCTTTTGGTTTTATCTTTGGTTAAGCTAGCTCTTGCGAGATTATTACTCAGTGCAAAGTATTTTCCATCTGGTGTTTTTTCATATAATTGAAATGTAATATCCACATCTTTTTTATTACAACTAAACTCAACATTTGCAATTGGTGCGCCAGTAATTGACAAAGGTTCTAGCAAAGTTTCGCTTTCAAAAACTAGCATGTTGGGTTGTTCTGGTAATTTTTCTGGTTGAAACAAATCGAAACCACAGTAACTAGTTTTACTGTATTTGGGCATGTCATTTCTAATCTTAAAGTTAACGGTTTGCTTTATTACACTTTTACTTTTTTCATTTTTCAGATGATATTCACCATTTTTATTGTCTTTATCAATGTAAAGCACTAATTTTCTATCATACATTTTTTCCAAAGAAGGAACATGTTTCCATGAATTTGCTCCCATCAATTGAAAGTTAACTTTGTCTTTTAATATTTCTGGTCTTTTTCCGTCTTTCAAAGTGTAGTTGAACCAATCAAAAACGATGTCTTGTATTGGTATGTTGGCAACTTCGTCTATTTTATAATCGTTTAATGCAGCCAAGGGAAAACCTTGAGCGCCAAAATGATCATAAGGTCCAATTAATAAATAATTATTATTCTGCTTATTCCATTTCAAATATTCTTTGTAATAATACATTGCTCCCAGCTGATCATCATCATAATACCCTGTAATAGTTAAAATAGGAATATTAATTTTAGCAAACTCTTCTTTTTGAGGTGTCATTTTTTGCCAATATTCATCATAGGTCGGATGATTTAGCCAACGCTGAAAAATTTCATTTGGTCTTCCATCTAGTTTGTCTAAATCACGAAATGCAGCACCAGTTTTAAAGTAGTTTTCATAGAGTTTTTCCCATCTATCATCATTAAATTCATTCAAATCAATCAATTTATTATTGGTTACAAAATGTATCCAACTCAACATATAACTCATAAAAACGCCATTTTGCATTGGATAGTCAATTCCTATTCCTACTGCAACCTGAGGAACTATTGTTTTTAAAGCTGGGTGCATTTTTTTTGTTGCACTCCATTGAGCAAAACCCAAATAACTTCCACCATACATGCCTACTTTACCATTGCACCAATTTTGCTTACTAATCCAATCAATTACTTCATAAGTATCATCTGCATCATGTTCAAAAGGTTCTATGACGCTTTGGCTTAGTCTTTTACCTCTAGTATTTGCAATTACACCAACAAAACCTCTTGTTACCATTTCTTTACAAGCAGATAAATCGGAACCAGCATATATGTTTGACATAAAAACCACTGGTTGAGGAGTTTCTGTTTTTCTATTTCTAACTAATGTCACAGCAATTGTTCCACCATCTTTCATTGTGAGAATTATATTCTCGTCAATAATATATTTTTCATTAGCTATAACATTTAAAATTTCCTTGGCCGCTTTTAGAGTAGATGAAAAGGTAATATAACTACAATAGGCTCTACAAATACTAATAGCTTCATCGATTGAAATTTTTTCTTTGCCTTCAACAGATTTAATTTTTTCTAGCAAAGCTTCTCTAAGTTCATTTGAATTTTTATCATAGTACATTTCGGCAACAACTTGATTTTTTTCATCAAGTGTGTTGTACAACTTATAGAATTGGTTTTTGAATTTTAGAACAAAATCTTCATTGCTTGTTGGGTTATTTGACATGGTATTTGCATAAACTCTATAGGCAAAACCTACTCCTCTATTGGCAATACTATCATTATAACTTGCCTGACAAGTTTCTCTCAATAATGATGTAATGGTTTTATATTCTTTAGCTACTAATTTCAGCCTGAATAAGTTATCATTAAAGGTTCCGAAGTTTTCCTCTTTGTAAACCTCAATGACTTTTTTGGCTAAATTGGGTATATTTTTACTTATTGAAATACTATCTGCAAAATTATTTTTCTGAAATTCTATTTCTTGAGAAAATCCTTTATTACAGAAAATAAAAGAAGAAAAAAGGAATAGCTGGAAGAGTGTTTTCATATAATTGTTTTTGACTATTACAATTATATGATTTTTTAAACTATTCTACAACAGTCCGTTATATTTTCTGATGAACCATTCGGTAGCCAATGATAAAATAATGAGAACTAATAACCAAATCCAATCGATTAGCGGTGATTTTTTTACAATTGTTTTTTGAATGGCTTTGTAGCTTTCATCTTCTAGTAATTGCTTCACCAAATTGTCAACCTGATTTGATAAAAACGCTTTGCCATTTGTCTGATTAGCCAGTTGTTGCAACTTGCTCCAATCTGGGTTTACAAATTGTTTTTCTATATCAAAATCTAAAACTTCAAAAGTACTTGAATAAGATGAATTTGAATTGAGTTCCTTCACTGTAAAACTATAATTACCTGCTGGCAAGCCATCAAGATTTACTTTGAAAGCATTGGAAGCTCGCAATAAATCATATTTTTTAACTGCTTTGGTTTTTGTGTTGGTAACACTAATAGTCAAGCGAGCTTTTTCATCGAGTTCATAATTTTTATTGAAATATTGTGCATTGATTTCAATATTTTCTCCTGAATTATAAAAACGTTCATGATTGACAACCAACGATTTTCTTGAATTATTAGAGGCTAAAAACTGTATTGTTTTATCTAGAAAAATATCAAAATCTTCAAAAGATTTATTTTGCAAATAGCTTTCAGCTCTCCATTTCCATATGTTTTCTCCAAACAAATAAGCGCTACGAACACCTTTATCTTCTACAAAACTCAACAATGGTTGGTTGGTTTCAATATTTCTAATTGAGGAATTTAATAGAGTTGAAATATTAGCTTTGGCAGTTATCGTTCCATAAGCATTTTCCAAAGGAGGAAATTGTTCAAAACCAATATTATCCAATGCAAAAAGATTAAACTGACTATCAAACGAAGCCAAATAATCTTCTTTTTGTGAGCTCATTTTGAATTCAAAATAAGTTTGATTTTGGTTTAAGAAATTGAAATCGGTATTGTTTCCAGTAATTATCCAAGTGTTAATTCTAGCATTATTGTTTAAGTCAAATATAGATTTGAAGGAAACGTTTGGTTGGTATAAAATCAGAACATTATAATTTTCTAATGATTTGATTTCATTAGGCTTAATAATAGTTACTTTACGTTGAGCATTAGCCTCAATACTTCTTTTTATTGCACCTAAATCAGGATGTGAAATTGACGAAATTAGTGCAATTTCGGTTCGTTGGTCTATAACTTCAACAGCAAAGTTCTTGGTGTTGTTATAGGTGTTTTTTTCTTGCTCTTTGGATGTGATGGTAGCTTTCAATAATTGTAAACCAACCTTTTCGGCAGGAAGTAGAACATTGAGTGTAACCGATTTTTTATTTGGCGAAAAAGCTACGGTTTGCTCATTTAAAACCGAATTTCCTTGAGTAATTTTAAAATTAGCGTTTATTGCTTTGGTTCCAGCATAGTTTAGAAAAACCTCTACAGGGAATTTATTTTTGTGAAAAGCATATTTATTCACATTGAGTTGTGACACTTTCAAATCGAGATATGTTGTAGTATCACCAACAACCAAAGGATAAACTTTTTTGTCGGGATTGAAAGTGAAAACATAATCTTCTCCCGAAGTTTGATTTCCATCTGATATTAAAATTGTTGGAAACGATTGATTTTTGTAAATCGAATTCAAGTTTTTAGCAACAATATCAATATTAGATTGTTTTCCTTTGAAATCTAAAGTGTCTGATGGTGAAAAATCTTCATCAAACTGATAGGTTTGTACATCAAATTTTTCAGCCAAAGCGTTGTTGCTTTTTAGTTTTTCAAATACTTCTAAAGCCGATTTATCTGCTTTTAAATCAACTATTGAAGAAGAATTATCAATAACAATTGGTAAAGGTGTTTTGATGGTTTCGATTGTTTTTCTGGATATAATGGGGTTTATCAATAAAAGTAATAGCCCAAAAACACTCAAAAAACGTAAAAAAGCCAAAAGCAAACTTACATTAGATTTGCTTTTGGCTTTATAAAAATATTGATAGTATGAGAAAACAAACGCTATTACTAATGCAAGCAAAATCAGTAAAAAAGTGTTTGTCGTCATATTTTTTTATTAGTTTTTAATAAATTTTAATGAAATAGATTTGTTTGGAATTGTAATAAAATACAAGCCACTTTGTTGATTTTCAACAGAGATATTAGTGTTTGTATAATTTATAATCCCTCTACCAATTCTTCTTCCCATGTTGTCATTGATAAAATATTCTTGACCAATTAAATCTTCACTCGAACTAATGTTCAATAAACCATCTGTTGGGTTAGGAAAAACGGCAATTTTATTTCTATCAAAATCAATATTTGATAAAGGAGCAGATGTGTTATATCTAGCAATGGCAATATTTGTATTGAACGAAGCATAAGTTCCAACTACAATTAGTTTTTGGTCGCTTTGTAAAGCACTTGCATATCCCATGCTCCAGCTTGTTCCAAATGCCGTTAAAACTTTTCCATCATTGCTAAATGAATTGTCTAAAACGCCATTACTAGTATATCTAAGTACAGCAAAATAATAGTTTCCACCTGTGTAGCATCTGCCAGAAATTAATATCTTTCCATCGCTTTGAATATTCATGCTATATGCTGTATCTTCACTATTGTTGTCAACATCTGTAACTGTTGCGCCATTTGTTCCAAAAGTTGTATCAAAAGCTCCGTTTGGATCAATTTTCCCTAAAAACATTTGATACTCTGTATCATATAAATAACCTGTAAAAATTATTGAACCATCGCTAAGCAATGCCATATCGTAGATATTAGTAGCTAAGTTATTATATTTCATATTAACCTTTCCAGAAGTTCCATAAGAAGAATTCAATGTTCCATCTGAAAAGAATTTTGCAATACATATTGAGCTAGAACCAGTTCCTCCTAGGTATATATTTCCATCATTGTCAACATTAATTACTCTTGGTCTATCATCACTATTAAAATCAACTGTAGTTTTACCGTCATTGCTAAAATCAAAATCCAAAGTTCCATCAGTATTAAATCTTGCAATGGAATAATCTGAATAGTTGCCAGTTACATCAAGAACTGTGTAGCCACATAATACAATTTTACCATCATTTTGTAGTGTCATGTTAGTAAAATAATCTGTTCCAGGAAAACCCACTGTAGCAGCACCATTTGTTCCAAAAGTTGTATCGATAGTTCCATCTGTGTTTAAACGAACAACTCCTAAATTTCCTCCTCCATAAAAACTAGTTGCACCAACTACACCAGCTACATAAATTTTATTATCAGCACTAATTTTAACAGCATAGGCCATATCATAGTTTGAAACATTCAAAGTTACAACACCAGAATTTCCAAATGTTGTGTCTATAGTTCCATCGGTATTGTATCTAAGAACTGCAAAATCATATCCATTGGTTACAGAAGCATAACCAGCAACAACAATTTTCCCATCAGCTTGTATAGCAACACCTCTACCTTCTTCATTATTTGAGGATAAATTTGTTAAAACTTTACCAGATGTTCCAAAAGTACTATCTAAAGTTCCTGCTTGAGAGTATATAGATGAAGTGAACAATATTAATCCTAAACTAAGTATTTTTTTTATCATAATTTATTTTTTATGTTAACATTCCTCCATCTACATTAAGTACTTGACCTGTAACATAAGCACTCAAATCAGATGATAAGAATAGACAAGCATTTGCAACATCTTCTGGAGTTCCTCCGCGTTTTAGCGGAATACTATCTCTCCATCCTTGTACTACGTCTTCATTAAGTTTTGCAGTCATTTCAGTTTCAATAAATCCTGGCGCAATAGCGTTACAACGAATGTTTCTTGAACCTAATTCCAATGCAATAGACTTAGTAAAACCAATCATACCAGCTTTTGAAGCGGCATAGTTTGCTTGACCAGCATTTCCTTTTACTCCTACTACACTACTCATATTAACAATAGAACCTGCACGGTTTTTAAGCATTATTTTCTGAACAGCTTTTGTCATGTTGAAAACCGATTTTAGATTGATTTCAATCACTTTGTCAAAATCTTCTTCGCTCATACGCATCAACAAGTTATCTTTTGTAATACCTGCATTATTGATAAGAATATCAACAGTTCCAAAGTCTGCCATTACATCATCTACTAATTTTTGCGCTTCATTAAAATCGGCTGCATTTGATTTATAACCTTTGGCTTTTACACCTTGAGCAACTAATTCATTTTCTAAAGCCATTGCGCTTTCTGCAGAAGAACTATATGTAAACGCTACATTAGCTCCGTGTTGAGCAAATACCTTTGCAATTCCGCTACCAATTCCACGGCTTGCACCAGTTATAATAGCTACTTTTCCTTCAAGTAATTTCATTTGTTATATAAGTTTGTATTATTGTAAATAATTAAATGCCAAATATAGTACTATTTTGACATTCATTAAAATTAGAATGGATTTAAACTTTTTTTAAATTCTCAAGTCTTAAATGATTAACTTCAAAAATAATTAATTGTACCGAAAATGAAAATAAGTTTATTTGCAATCAAAACAATATATTTGTTTTTGAATATTTAAGATTACAACTTATTGACTTACTAAATCAACATATTACCTATGAAATATAAATTATCAATATTGTTTTTTATTGCGCTATCACTAGAAACATTTGCTCAAACGTTCTACGACCTAAACACAATTCAAACTATAGAAATCACTTTTTCGCAAAGCAACTGGGATGCATTGCTTGATGCAGCTGAAGTAAATGATGCTTATATTCCAGCTCAATCAGTATCTATCAATGGAACTGTGCTTACAAATGTTGGCGTAAAATATAAAGGAAATAGTTCTTACAATGCCAACCAGGTTAAAAACCCAATTCACATTGAGCTTGATGCCTATGTAAATCAAAATTATCAAGGATATACAGATATTAAACTTAGTAATGTTTATAAAGATCCATCATTTGTTAGAGAAGCTTTGGCTTATAAAATGCTAAAAAACTATATGCATGCACCATTGGCTAACTATGCAAAATTATATATTAATGGCAGCTATATTGGTCTTTATACCAATGTAGAATCGGTGTCTAAAAAATTTGTAAATAGTCATTTTGGTTCTAATAGTAATGCTTTTTTTGATTGTAGTCCGCCAGCTGGTGCTGGACCAGGAGTTACTAATTTGCCCAATCTATCCTATTTAGGAACTAATTCTGCATCCTATGAAAGTGCTTATGGCATAAAATCAACCACTGGTTGGGACGATTTAATTGCTTTAACAAATACTTTAAATAATAATACCAATAGTATAGAAACAGTTCTAGATGTAGATAGAGCTCTGTGGATGCTGGCATTCGATAATTTATTAGTGAATTTGGATAGTTATATAGGTGCTTTCAAGCAAAACTATTACATCTACAAAGATAATAATGGACGTTTTAATCCAGTCATTTGGGACTTAAACGAATCGTTTGGAACATTTGCTAACACAGGTTCTAGCAACTTGAATACGACCACACAAAAAGCTCAAATGTCGCACACATTGCATTCTACTGAAGCGGCTTGGCCATTAGTTCAAAAGTTATTAGCTATCCCAACTTACAAAAAACGTTATTTAGCTCATTATAAAACTATTTTGAATGAAATGATTGTTTCTGGTTTATATTTAACCGATGCACAAGCTATTCAAGCCTTGATTAGTGCTTCAGTTACAGCAGATACAAACAAATTTAGTTACCAATCAAATATTACTACAAATCTAACAACAGATGTTTCAATAGGAATGGGTTCAGCATCAGGATTAAGTGCTTTAATGAATTCAAGAAAAGCGTATTTGCAAGCACAAACCGATTTTACAAACACACAACCCACAATAACTTCGATAAATCCTTCTAATACCAATCCACCAATTGGAAGTAATGTAACCATAACAGCAAATGTGACTAACACCAATACAGATGCGGTTTATTTGGGTTATCGCTCTACAACTGATGCAATTTTTACTAAAGTATTGATGTATGATGACGGAAATCATAATGATGGATCAGCCGGAGATAATGTTTATGGCGCTAGTATAACCGTATCAAGTATTGCATTGCAATATTACATATATGCGGAAAATAACAATATTGGCAAATTCTCTCCAGAAAGAGCAGAACATGAATTTTACACCATCAACGCGACATATCCAACGATAAATGCAGGTGATTTGGTGATTAATGAAATCATGGCGCAAAACACTTCTACCATTACAGATGCTGATGGTGAATATGAAGATTGGTTTGAATTATATAATAATTCAAGTAATATCTTAAGTTTGGATAATTTGTATGCTACAGATACATCGTCCAATATGCTCAAATGGCAGTTCCCATCGGGTTTAACCATTGAGCCCAATAGTTATTTAGTTGTTTGGGCCGATCAAGATTTAACTCAAACGGGAATTCATGCTGACTTCAAATTTTCGGCTGCTGGTGAAAAATGTATTTTGTCATATCCAGACGGAACAGTTGTAGATACTGTTACTTTTGGTGCGCAAACAACAGATATGGGTTACGCTCGAATTCCTAATGGAACCGGAAACTTCGTTATTCAGGCACCAACGTTTAATGCTAACAATGAGTCGCTTGGCATCAACCAATATTCAGTAAGTGACATCAAGTTTTTTCCAAATCCAGTTGATACAATGCTAAATATCAATGCTCCTTTCCTAATTGATGATGTAAAAGTTTTTTCGAGTTTAGGACAGTTATTACTTTCCGAAAAGTATAATTTGAATAACATTAGTTTAGATTTATCTAGCTTGGAACAAGGTGTTTATTTGATGAAAATCAATAATACGTTCTCAAAAATCATTCTGAAAAAGTAAATTAATATTATTTATACAAAAAAAGCATCGAGTAATTCGATGCTTTTTTTATAGATTTAAACACTTATAATGGTAGCTTTAATTTTGAAGAAAATTTTCAATAATTAATTATCATTATTTATCTATTTTATAAATGGAGGTGTTTCTGTTATATTTTTCCATACACTTTTACTCTTTCTCCATGAAACCATTCATTTAACGACAATTCTATTGGTTGAAATTCGATTCCAGTATAACCCGCATATTAAATAAATTTCTTAAACATCTTACATCCAATCTCAAACCAACTTTCTCCTTTTTTGACAAAAACAATTTCAACTTTAGTATTTTCCCCCTTAAACCCAATACCTGTTGCTTTTGCAGTAGTTGCTAAGTTATATTTATTCATAACTAAATCAAAATCTACAACATATCCATTTTTAACAAAATATATTGCCGTTAAAACGTTTCCTCTAATGCCATCTTCCGTATTTAAATACTTCAACAATCCTAACTGCTCATAAACTGAAGTTTGTTCGACATAATCTTCAAACTGATTATCAAACTCTTCATGGACAATTATATCTTCAGGATTTTTAGGAATATTAAACAATTCAGATATTTTATGAAAAGCAGCTTCTGCCTGTTCATCATGAGATTGATATGTATTTTCAATATCATTAATACATTTATGTAATTCTATATCTGAATTAATCCATTCAGAGATAGTTTCAGATGTTAATCCATTTTTGTATTTTTCCATAAATTAAATTTTATGAAATAAAAATTGAGAGGCAAGGAAATTTTTCAATTCCCTTTTTTTAATTACCATGATTTACCATAAATTTGATCTCTAGGACCATCTCTTTTTAACCAATCTTGTAAAGAAATTTCAATAGGTCTAAATTCAATACCAGTACAGCCTTGTTCCTCAATTTCTTCTTTTAGCCTCTGAGAAACTATTCCGAAACTTCCGTTATTAGCAAAATATCTTAAGAAGAAGTAATCATAATTCATGTTTTCATTGAAAATAACTTCATTTATAAATAGAGAAAATGGATATTCAATTGAATTTATTTTATTATGAAGATGAGCAGAATTTAAGAGTTCAAAAGGTTCATCAAAGTTAACTTTTCTATTTTGACTATTTTTAAAATAAAATTTTGTTTTTGAATAATCAATAATATCATATGGAATATCAAAAACATGAGTTTGCCAATAGTTACCTACTTCCATTTCCTTGTGTATTAAATAAGTAGGAAAAAATTGAACACCATAACAATTAAACTTATCAAAAATGTGTTTAAGTTTATCGCTAATAATCATGGAACCATAAGAAAATCCTACACTACTAACATTAATAATATCTGTTAATTTAGAAGCAGAATATAAAACAGGATTTGATAATATTGGTGTTGTTTCTATTTTCTTAAATGGGTGTTTATCAATAAAATTTGCGTCATTCCATACATCACAATGATGTATGTAATCCTTTGCTTGTTCAACTTTGCCCATTATTTTTTTATTAAGGCTATTTTCTATTGCAAAATATTTCATCATGGTAAAACTAAATCATTTAAATGCGAATTTGGATTCGAAACTACCCAACTTCTGACATCTTCAATTAAACTTGATATAAAATTATAGCATTGTTGTGGAGTTGCATTTGGATGATCTAAAATGTAATCGTTTAATTTTGTCTTTATTGTATTATTATAAACATTATGATTAGGTTGATTTCTCCATGCTGCAACAGCAATACCATTTAATGCTTCATTCATATGAAATGCACTACCCGATTTAGCAGCTCTTTGAATAACTTCATGTGTTCTTTCTGCCCAAGGCATTATATGATGAGCTTGATCAGCATTGCCAACCGCTAAACCTAGTACTTTTCTTAATTGATTACTACTTCCAAAATCAATAGAATTACCTACTACTCTCCAAGTTAGTTTAACTTTTGTTGCTATTGTAACTGCTGTCTGACTGGCATTAACAACCTTTACTGCGTATTTTGTACCAACAGCTGCCCAGCCAGCAATAGGTACAGCACTTGCAACACTTAATGTAGCATTTACACCATCTCCTTCCAAAGTATAAAGTACCCCATTTGTTAAGTCCGCAACTTCACCAACAACAGGAACTAATCCGAGCATATCCAGTGCAATATGAAATATATCTTTACTGGCTTGCCAATAAATTTTAGCATCGCTCCAATCTTGATGATTTGCTCTCAAAACAGCACATTGGATTGTAAAATGCATCCATAATGGATCTGTTGGGTTGGTAAGCATATAATTCGCTACGTCAATATCAATGTATGGATCTAGACTTAATGCAAAACTATCTTCATATAAGTTTTCTCCAGCATTATTTAAAAGAATGGTAAGGTTTATTAAACTGTTTACGTCTGCTTGATTAGCCTCCTCATTTGCAAGATTTAATATTTCATTTGCAAAATTTTGACTATCATCTGACCAATTAGAACTTAAGTAATCAAAAATTGCGTTTTGGTTTTCTCTTATATCTAAAATTTGTTGTTGTTCTTGTGAAAGCCCTTCATAAAATGCTTTAAAATGTATTTCATCATTGTCTAACACACCATCGCTATTAAGGTCTCCTGCAAGCGAATTATTTACTCCATCAGGGCTTCCTACTATGGTACCAGTTGAGGTATTGTCATTTCCGTTTGTTCCTGATGTTCCACCTCCTGAAGTTCCGCCTCCTAATGTGCCTCCTGTGTTGCTACCACTTGGAGGATTATCAATAGTACTATTTGGAATACATTCATAGGTTGTAACATTATCATAGCCAGGAGAATATGGGCTTGCTTGTGGACAACCATGACACGTTTGCCAAGGCCAATCACCACAACCACAAGGATATGGAATACAAATAGTTGTGGTTATTACTTGTCCATTACAATCCCATGGATAAGCATTGCTTGATGAAGAACCTCCACCGCCACCAGAACTTGAATTATTATTATCACCCCAAAATAAATCATTATCTTCTAATACATCTTCGATGTATTGTGTTATTTCTGCTGTACTACCAAATGAGTTACTTGGCAATCTCAAAGTTGAAATTTGCCCTTCAAATTTTTGCTCTCTATTTTCAATCCAGTTGTTTGTTGTTGTATATTTTGTTAAAAAAATTGAAGAAACACCATTTTTATTTTCAATCGTTATGTTGAAAAAGGTATTGAATTTTGTTTCTGGAGTTTTTAGATACATAGTATAAGAAACATAATTTTCTTTTATGATTTCTTTTATTTCATCCATATAAATAATTACACCATGTTCACTCTCTCTTGCCAGTGAATTATTTTTAATCGATGAATAAAACTTTCCATTTACTTTAGGAATGTTTTTAAACTGAACTAGATTACTATTGAACTCTTCAAAAGTTACTGTTCTAATTTTAAAATCTCTTTCATTGTTTTTAATCGCATCTTCATACAAATCCTTTTCACAACTCGATAAAATAATCAAAAAAAGAAGAGCTAATATTTTTCGTGTGCTTTTCATAAAAAAATGGTTAATTGGTTAGTAAATATATTCAAAATAATATTATTCTTTCAAATATACATAAATATTTTAAATAGGCATAAAAGCCTAAATTATTTTTTTTGTAAGCTTCAAATTTGCATGTGGCAATAGAAAAAGATAATATTTTTTTAATCAACTTTGGTAAAAACCTTAAAAAGCTAAGGCAAGAAAAAGGTATTTCACAAGCTCAACTTGCTT
>Ga0116175_1000824_pt1 | contig 20764 bp, 25 predicted proteins | sample AD_UKC125_MetaG_FD_89802 | JGI IMG/M metagenome (GOLD analysis project Ga0116175, IMG submission 89802) | Active sludge microbial communities of municipal wastewater-treating anaerobic digesters from USA - AD_UKC125_MetaG | ecosystem: Engineered > Bioreactor > Anaerobic > Digestate | place: USA... | reverse complement strand
CCGATGCAGAAAAGCCAGCAAAAACCACCGAATGAACTGCTCCTATTCTTGCGCAAGCCAATACTGCATAAGCTAAATCGGGAATCATAGGCAAATAGATACAAACTCTATCTCCTTTTGAAATACCTTGTTCTCTCAGAACGTTAGCCCATTTTGAAACATGAGCATAAAGTTCGTTATACGAAATGTGTTGTGATGGTTCATCGGGATTGTTAGGTTCAAATATAATGGCTGTTTTATCACCTCTTCTCGACAAATGTCTGTCGATGCAGTTTTTTGTAATATTTACTTTGGCATCAATAAACCATCTAAATTTTGCTTCTTGAAAATCAAAGTCAAATACTTTTTCCCATTTTTGGTACCAAGTAAAATTTTCATCAGCTATTCTGTCCCAAAACTTTCTTGGTTCTCGAACAGATTTTTTATACATTTTGAAGTAATGTTCTAAATTTTGTATTTTGTAATAACTCATTTCTTTTTAATTTGTTAATGTAAATATAACCATTATTAAAATTGAAAAAAGATATTTTTTGCTAATTACATATACATGCTTTTTGTGTAATACACAGATTTGTAAGATTATCGGATTATTTCACCATCTTTCATTTCTATAATTCTATCGCTTTTTCTAGCAAAATCATCATCATGAGTAACAGCAATAATGGTTTGTCCAAAGTCTTTGGTTAGCTCTTGAAAAATATCAAAAACTATATTCGTGTTTTTACTATCAAGATTTCCTGTAGGTTCATCACCCATTATTATTAGTGGATCATTGATGAGTGAACGTGCAATCGCTACACGTTGTTGTTGACCGCCAGAAAGTTTGCTGGCTGGTTTCAATGCTTGGTCTTTTAGTCCTAGTATTTCTAATTTATTATAGGCTTTCTCTTCAATCTCTTTTTCTGAAAGTTTACCAAGTTTCAAAGCTGGTATCATCACATTTTGTAAGCATGAAAATTCGGGAAGTAAGTAATGAAACTGAAAAACAAAACCAATTTTTTGATTTCTAATTTCTGCCAATTGATCTTTGGTTAATCCCGTCATGAGCTGGCCATCAATAAAAAGTTCTCCTTTATATTCAGTATCCATAGTAGAAAGTATATATAAAAGTGTTGACTTTCCACTACCCGATTTTCCTATCATTGAAAGAAACTCTCCTTTTTTTACATCAAAAGATATTTTTTTCAGCACCTGAAATTCAGTAGGTTGATAAAAGAATTTGTCAATATCTTGAGTTTTTAGTATATTCATTTTGTAGAGATGAGTTATGAGTGCTGAATTATGAGTTACTTTTTTAATGATTTTTTCGTAGTAAGAATTGAGCTCTTTAGCATTTTTAACAGTTCTAAATTGTCTTTTGAAATACTTTCAAATTCTTTTTCAGAGATAAAACTTGTTGCTTTTAATAATTCTAACCAATACATTGTTTCATCACATTCTTTTTGAGCTATTCCAAGTTTGTGTATAAAATCTAATTTACTTTCTGCGTTTTGTGCTTCTCTTATTAGTGCTCCAATAGCTGTGCCGCTTCTATAAATTTGTTTACTCATAACAAACTCTTTTTTTGTTTCTGTAATTACTTTATAAAGGTTTACAACACGAATTGCAAATAAGAAGCTTTTGTCTTTTAATATACTTTTACTCATGCTATCTACTTTTAAATTAAAAACTCATCACTCATAACTCATCACTCATAACTCATCACTCATAACTCATAATTAAAAACTCATCACTCACAACTCATCACTCATCACTATTTACGAAATATTTCTACAGGATCAACATTTGCTGCTTTTTTTGCTGGAATATATCCTGCAAAAAATGTTATCACTAACCCAATAATAGTTCCTTGAATAAACTTTTTCGTTTCATAATCTATTGGAAAATACCCAATATCGCCTCCAACATATACTTTTTTGAGTATCGTGATGAGGATTGTAGCCAAAAATATTCCTCCAATAACTCCCATAAGTCCTATTGAAACAGCTTGAGTAACAAATATTCTAATAACATCTTTTCCTTTGAAACCCATAGCTTTTAGTATGGCGATATCATTTATTTTCTGTGATACGGTCATGTTTAAAATATTATAAATTCCAAAACCAGCAACGAGCAATATGGTTAGTGAAACAAAAGTGATAATCATTTTTCTCATTCTGTTGGCAGCCATGAGTGTTTCATTGGCTTGTTTCCATCCTTCGGCTTTGTAACCCGTAATATTTTCAATTTTTTTGGCAACGGTTTCTGCCTCTTCTGGATCATAAATGTTTACGTTGATATCAGTAATATAACTTGCTCCTTCTTTCAAAAGTTGTTGAGCTGATGCAATATTGATATACGATTTCGTTTTATCAATGTTAGAATTATTGGTCTTAAATATCCCGACAATTTTAAAATTTCTATTAATTCCTTTAGAGGAAGTCAAATTGATATTATCATTGATGGATAAGTTCATTTTTTGCGAAATTCCACTACCAATTAAAATCCCATTAGGATTTGACTTTAAAGAATCAAAATCACCATCAACCATAAAAGACTTGATGTTATACATTTGGTTTGCCTCGTCTGGTTTTATACCAACAGCCAAACCAGATATTTGTGATTTTCCATTATTGTAAAAAACATTCGAAGTAACCTGAGGCGTAACAACGGTAACATCTTTTTGTTTTAAAATGGTTTCAATAACCAAATTTGGATTTATAATTGTGTTTTTTACGGGAACAACTTTTGGGTTTACGATGATTGGTGTTTCATTTTCTTCGCTAAGTAATGGTTTACTAATTTCATCATCTTTATAAACCCTTATGTGAGATGTAGATTTGAAAAGTGAAGCATTCGAACTCTTATCAAAACCTACCATCATGCTGTTCATAAAAATATAAATAGACATGCCAAGAACTACACCCAAAACCGCTACAGCTGTGAGTTTCTTATTGGAAAAAATATAGGTTTTAGCTATTACTGAATTGATGTTCATTATTTTAGTGATTAGTGAATAGTAATTAGTAAAAAGTGATTATAAACTAATTACTAAATCAAGGTTTTAAGGGTAAAAGAATATCATCTTTAGTTATACCATCTAAAACTTCAACGTATTCCGTAGAAACAATTCCGGTTTTGATAATTACATTTTCGTCTTTTCCTTTTACATTTACCTTGTTACCAAAGCCTACATAATTCCTTGGAACAAGCAAGGCTTTTTTCTTTTCTCCAACTAAAACATTAGCTTCTAGCTGTGTGCCAAAAAGCGAATTATCTATCACATCTTCAAAAGTTGCTTTGCATATAAACGATTGCGATTGCGTATCAAAAGCTGCCAATATTTCTGAAATTTTTCCTTTCAAGACTTTGTTTTTATTGGTGTTGAGTTTTATAAACACTTGTTGCCCAAGTTTTACTTTGTCAATGCTATTTTCGTCAACATTCAATACAGCTTCTACTTTTTTCTGGTTTGCAATTACCGCAACGATGTCACCTTTTCTAACATAATCTCCATTGGTTTTAAGTTTTTTGATAACCGTTCCGCTTTCAGTAACTGTAATGTAATTATATTTTTTAAGTACAATATTGCTTTCCAGTTGACCTCTAGCAGCTATTTGTTGTTGTTTGGCTTGTTGTAAAACATTTGCATATTGCTTTTTCAATCCGTTTAAACTAGATAATGAATTCTTAGCCGTAAGTTGTGCATTTTCGAACTCAACTTTGGAACCAATGTTATTGAGTTGTAATCTTTCATAGCGTTCTGCATTTTTTTTGTCTTGCAAATATTTACTTTCAGCATATTGAATGTTTTGTTCCAATTGTTGAAGCGCTGGCGCATAGGAAGTGATGTTTTTATTTGAAATGGCTAATTGTTCCTCAGCTGTTTTTTCGTTGATATTATTGATTTTGTTGTCTATGGAAGCGATAGTATTGCCCTTAATAACCATGTTTCCTACTTCAAAATTCACATCCTTTAAAACACCATCTGTTTGAGCGGTTAGATTATATGAATCATCCCATTCTAGTTGACCAGAAGCAAAAACCAATTCTTTAATATCTTGATGTATAGGTGAAACCTCTTTGTTGTCTCCACACGAAATAAAGAAAATGGTGATGAGAAATAAAGTTATCTTTTTCATGATTTTAATAAGTTTATCGTGGTATTCATTATGCTGTTTCCGTTAGTAATTAAATCGAGTTGAAATCCAGAGAATTTCCATTTTAGCATCATCATACGGAAGCTTCCTACAATGATATGTACCATTTCTTCTGTTGTCATTGATGTTTTTATGACGCCTTCTTTTTTTCCTTCATCGATAATTGAACTTAAAAGTTGCAACTTATAGTTGATGACTTTTAGGATAGATGCGTTAATTTTATCAGTTTCATTAAACAATCCTTCCGATAGAATTGCTATAATAAAATGTGGGTTTTGCTGAAAAAAAGTAAACTGACTGTTGAATATAGAAAGTAATTTTTCGCTCGAAGTTAGATTTGTATTTTCATAAATTGGTTGAAGACGTTCTTTTATGTTGCTTTCCAAATAATTGATTAATAGCACAACAATGTCTTCTTTATTTCTAAAATGTCTATACAAGGCACTTTCAGAAAACCCTAATTCTATTGATAAGTTCTTTGTAGTTAAACCTTTAACGCCTTTAGCCATCAGCAACTTTCCTGCTGTTTCTATGATTTCTATTTGCCTATTGGTGGTTATTTCTTGCATGATTTATTAAGTTAGTGAACATTCACTCTACAAAGGTATCAATAAAAAGCCAATAGAAAACTACTGGCTTTAAAAAATTATTTGAATGAACCTATTTTCGCCTTTTCAAAAACCTCAATCATTTCATCAATGATGGCTTCATCATCAATAGTGGAAGGAATTTGATACTCTACACCATCTACAATTTGTCTTAAAAGTTTTCTGAGAATTTTTCCCGAACGTGTTTTTGGAAGCCTATTCACAATAACTACATCTTTCAAAGATGCTACGGCACCTATTTGTTCTCTAACTAAATGAACTACTTCGTGTTGCAACTGAAAATGTTCGATTTCATCACCCGATTTTATCACAGCCAATGCCAACGGAATTTGCCCTTTAAGCTCATCTTCTATACCTACAACAGCACATTCGGCAACCGATGGATGCGAAGCGACAATTTCTTCCATTTCAGCAGTTGACAATCGATGTCCAGCCACATTGATGACATCATCTACTCTACCCGTAATATAGATGTAACCTTCATCATCCTTGAAACCACCATCACCAGAAAAATAATAACCGTCAAATTTTTTTAGGTAACCCGCTTTAAAACGCTCATTATCATTCCAAATTGTCATCAAAGTTCCTGGAGGCAATGGCAATTTGATGACCACATAACCTTCTTCATTTGGACCCAATTCTTGTCCGTTTTCTCCAAAAATTCGAATATCATAACCGGCAACTGCTTTTCCTGCCGAACCAGGTTTTATAGGAAGGTATTCAACACCCATCATGTTGGCAATCATCGGCCAACCCGATTCTGTTTGCCACCAATGGTCAATTGCCGGAACAGGTATATGCTCTTGATACCATTCTAGCGTTGCCACATCACAACGTTCGCCTGCTAAGAATTGTGTGCGCAAGCAAGACAAATCATATTGCTTGATAAATTCCCCATTTGGATCTTCTTTTTTGATGGCTCTAATAGCTGTTGGAGCAGTAAACATAACACTCACTCTATGTTCTGCTATAACTCTCCAAAACGTACTTGCATCTGGAGTTCTAATTGGTTTTCCTTCAAAAACTACTGTGGAATTTCTATTGATTAATGGGCCATAAACTATATAACTATGGCCTACAACCCAACCCACATCAGATGCTGCCCAAAAAACCTCGTCTGGATGAACGCCATAGATATATTTCATCGAATATTTTAATGCGGTAGCATAACCTCCAGTATCTCTAACGATACCTTTGGGTTTACCTGTTGTTCCCGAAGTGTATAGAACATACAACGGATGTGTCGATTCAACAGGAACACATGCCGCTTCTTCTGAACCATAAACCAATGCATCATAATCTACATCATATTTTTTGAAAGGAATTCTAGCACCAAGTTTTCGGTTGAGCACTATTACTTTTTTGGGTTTGTGTTCTGCTAATTCTATAGCTTCATCAACCAATGGTTTATAAGCAATCAATCGATCGACTTCTATACCCGAAGATGCCGTAATGATAGCTCTAGGCTTGCAATCATCAATTCTGATGGCGAGTTCGTGTGGTGCAAAACCACCAAAAACTACCGAATGTGTCACGCCAATACGAGCACAAGCCAACATAGCAAAAACAGCTTGCGGAATCATAGGCATATAGATAACTGCGGTATCACCTTTTTTTAGCCCTAGTGATTGCATACCACCAGCCAATCGTGCTACTTCTGATTTTACTTCGTTATAGGAATATTTTTTTACGGTTTGTGTTACTGGTGAGTCATAAATAATGGCCGTTTGATCTCCAAAACCATCTTCAATATGCTTGTCTAAAGCTAGATAACAAACGTTGAGTTGTCCATCGTGAAACCAAACAGGATAATCATTATCGTCTTTAGATAGGATAGTTTTAGGCTTACTGTGCCAGTGAATATTTTCAGCTTGTTGTTTCCAGAATTCTTCTGGATTATTGGTGCTATCAGAATAAAAATCAGCGTATTTCATTGGTTTTGTTTTGGTTTAATAGTACAGTAAAAGTAACTAATTAAAACAAACACGCTTTATTTATTTTGCTAAATAGGTATATATACAAGTTGCTTAATTATTTATGAAAAAATATTTTATAAATATTATTTTATTCGATTCGTATGCTCTATTTCACAATCGATAAAATTAGTTTTATCTATATGTTTCATAAAAATAGCATTTGCATTTTTGTTTAGAGTTATAACTTTTAATTCTCCTGAATAATGTATATAGAATAAATAATTTTCATTTTCATCTATAAAATTAAAATCATGAAATGCTCCGTCACACTTTGTAATCACATAGAAATTTTCAATGAACTCACCAAGTTTTGAAATTCCAATTTTTACACCTCCATTAAATCTTTTTTCTATCGCATTTTTTTTGAAATATTCAACAGCTTTAATTAAGGGTTTATAATCTTGTCTAGATTCCGTAAATTTAGATATCCAAGGTTTATTGTTTTCTCTTAAAAAAACGAACTCGTCAACACCTAACATTTTTGTAAGTAATAATAGTTGATTAGGTAATTCATTTTCATTCTCTAATTTTAACCAATAAATCGAATAGATGTCAGGATGAAAATATACGTCATCGCCAATACTTTTGTCATATTGGCAAAGTGGTAATTTCCGATATTTTATTAAACAAATGTCTCTTGAAATTTTTTCTATCATCTTTTTTTGTATGGAATTAGCGTCAACATCAATACTCTTTCCATCATTATAATTTTCTTTATTCTACAAACCCAACAACTCATTCACTTGGTCAACCACTTTTTTTACAAAAAAATGTCTTTTTCAATTTCCCATGTAAATGGTTTAGTAAACGTCTTGAAAGTTTTTAGTTTCTTGATTTTTAGAGTTCGCCATAAAACTTTTTCTTCGTCGCTTTCAATTGAACCGGTTGACACTTTCACTTTATTTGTAAGGAAGTTATAGCTAGTGTCTTCAGTTGCACCTGAACCTCGATTTGTAGAAAAACAATCAGCCCCAATTAAAACAAATTCATTCTTTTGGTAGCGAAATTTATATATATTACTTGACATACCCCAACCGCCCATATTCATGAAAATGTGAAAGTCAATTTTCAGAACACCTTTATTTATTGATATATCTTCATAAGGATCATCCATATTTGAATTATCATCATTAAGTATAAAGCTATTGCTTTTTTCCTTTAGGAAATAATTGTTTTTAGTAGGATTGTAAAATAGAATTATTAAAACTCTTGGTTGTGTTATAACTGTCTCATTTTCTCCAAATTCTTTTACAACAAGAGAAACACTGTCTTTGTGCTGAATAATTAAAGCTATGTCGTCATGATTGTCTTTGTTCAAGTCGCCTTTTGCAGAGTCTAAAAGTTTCCATCCATCAGGTACAAAGCTATTAATATTCTTTCCCTGTGTAACGATACTTGGATATACGAATTCTTGTCCATACACCATCCCAAGCATTAGAATAAAAATTGTGGTTGTAATTTGTCTCATAAGGTTACACATAATTTGAAGCTATTTCAACATGTCTCTTTGTTATTACTTCATTTCACCAAAATACAAAATATTTTAAAGTAAAATAGGATGTCTTGTTAATCATTTTGACAGAAGTGAAATAGTAGACATTTAAAAATTTGATGCCAAACATAATCATCAATATATAAATAATTAGTAATCGTACTAATTACTTAATAAGTATTAGTTATTTTCAAATAAATTCCCTCAGGATATGCTCCCATACCAAATTCACTTGAGCAATCACCACCTAAATTTTTTACAAACACAAAATCTTTAAAAAAAATAATTTTAAGTCTACAATTTTGGCTGTCAGGCATTTTATAGATAAAGCTATTTCTGTTAAGTTTTATTCTTGAACGTTTTACTTGAGCTATGCTTGGTGCTTTCCCTTTGCCTAATGAAATTAGTTCAAAAAAAATGTTTTTTGCACTATCCTTTTCAATCGATAAATCACCATTCCATAATAAATTACCATAACTGTAATGATAATCACCAAATATTTTATTAAGATTTGGATTGTTGTCTGTAGAAATTATAACTTTTTTACTCTTTTTTGCAAGTAAAGGCATTTCTTTATGTGTTTTTGTAGAAACCCAAGTTCCTTTTAATTCACTACTATTGGGAATTACCATTATAATTCCTGTAATATTACCCTTTTTATCAAACTCTAGTAACCGATAAGAATTTTCATTATTATTCGTTCCAATTAATTTGATTGGTTTTTTTTCTTTTGTATTCAAATATGTGATTTCTCCAATAATTACTTCATCTTCAATTGAGTAATGAATAAATATAGGGATTTTGTTATTTATAAAACCATCCCAGCATATATCTTTCTTGACTTTTGCCTGCCCAAAACAAATAAAATTGATGAGAGTAATTAGGTAAAAAAGGTTTTTCATTTTAGTTTTTATAAGCATTTATTTAAACTACGTTTTACTAAAATACAAATATTTGCGTAACCATCCTACCCCAACAACTCATTCACTTGGTCAACCACTTTTTTTATAGAAAATGGTTTGGTTAGATAAGCATCAGCGCCAAGAGAAAGCCCTTTTTCTATATCACTTTCTTTGTTTTTGGCGGATAGGAACATCACTTTGCAATGGTTAAGCTGTTCGTTACTTTTTATTTTTTGTAACGTTTCAAAACCATCTACCAAAGGCATCATGATATCGAGAATAATCATATCGGGCAACTGATTTTTCAGTATTTCGAGTGCTTCCATCCCATCGCGAGCAATAAAGACTTCAAAATTTTGTCTTTTGAAAGTATATTCCAGTGACATGACAATGTTTGGTTCGTCATCTACAATTAAAATCTTCTTCATGGTTGTTTATGTTTTGGCAAAGTAAATACGATACAAGCACCTTTTACGCTATCCTGAACCCATATTTTTCCTTTGTGATATTCTACAATCTGTTTGCAAATCGCTAATCCAAGTCCGCTACCAATAGGCTTTTTAAAGTTTTGATTGCTGGACTGATAAAACTTGTCAAAGATATTCTCAAAATCATTCTTGTCAATACCTTTTCCGTTATCTGATACATTAATTTGTACAACATCTTCTTTGTCAATGACTTGAATGGTTATCAATCCATCGGTTTCGGGACAAAACTTAACCGCATTCGATACCAAGTTATTCATTACCTGAATGATGCGTTCTTCATCATACAAAGCAAATGCTTCTTCTGCCGACTCCACATAGGTAGCAATGTTTTTGTTCTTTATCAATTGATACAACGGTTCGAGTGCTTGTTCTATTGTGGTAACAACGTTGTTTTTTTGAACATTGATTTTTTGTTTTCCTGTTTCAAATTTCTCTAAATCCAGGATTTTATCAATCAAGCGGTTCAATCGATCCGATTCTGAAATGATATTTTGCAAAAACTGTTTTTTCAGTTGCTCTGGCACTTCATCATCATCGTGAAGGATTTCGCTTGCAGCTCTAATGGCGGTTATTGGTGTTCGCAACTCGTGGGTTACCGTATCCAGAAACTCGTCTTTTTGTTTGTCTTTTTTGATAAGATTTTCGTTGGCGAGTTGCAATTCGTGTGTCGCTTTTTTTAGTTCGTTAGACGTTTCGGTCAATTTTTTATTGATGATGATATTCTCTTTCGATTCTTCCAATATTTTTAAAACTTCGGGTAGCGTGATTTTTTCTTCTTTCACCACACTCGAAATCAAGATTTTTGCAGAAGCTGTTCCAATATGACCTGTCAAAAGGTTTTCGGCAAACTTGATTAATCGGCTGTCTGCCAACTCTTGGTTTTTGTCAACATTATATTTCAGGTTGAAAATATTCATGGCACGCTTGGTTCTTTCTTCACCCAAAAACTTTACCAATACTTTCTCAATGTCTGAGGTATAAGCAGTTCCTTTCCAAACAAAAGCATTTTCATGATTGGTCATGTATTTGTTGATATCCACAAACATTTCGGCATAATTTCGTTCTCTATAATTCCCTTTAAAACTTACCGAAACCGAAAAATAAACCATGAAGTTGACCAGCAAACTCCAAAACAGCGCATGTGGAACAGGTTTTAGATAATCTAACCCAAAAAGCTGAAAAGGTTTTAGCAAATGATTCCCATACAAGCCTTCCGAAATAAAAGTACTGTTGGTATTGGCTATTCCAATAGCATAGGGCAATAACAAAGTATAAAAACAAACCAAAAGTCCTAATATAATTCCCCAAATAGCGCCTAGCCTTGAACCTCTTCGCCAGAATAGTGAGCCAAAAAATGATGGTGCCAATTGGGCAATAATAACAAAAGCAACCATCCCAATAGATACCAAACTATAGTCTAACCCAAATAATCGATAAATAAAATGGGAAAAAATGATAAGCAAAAAGATAACAATCTTTCGGGTGTTTATAATTTTTTTGATGCTGATAGACTCTTCATTACCTTTCAGTTTTCCTAGTAGATTATAGGGAATCAATACGTTGTTGGTCAGCATGGTCGATAAGGTAATCGAGGCTACTACTATCATAGAAATAGCCGCCGAAAAACCACCCAAAAAAACCATAACGGTCAACGTTTGGTTATTGAAAAACTGCGGAATTAGTAGCGAATAGAAATCAGTATTGACTTGCTGTCCGTTGAAAAGTATATTTCCACCCCAAGCCACAGGATAAACAAATAGATTGAACAATAGCAAGTACAACGGAAACAACCAAATGGCTGTATTGATGTGGCTTTCTCTGTTATTTTCTACAACCGTCACATGAAACTGTCTTGGCAACAAGAAAATAGCCGACATGGATAATATGGCCAGCATAAACCAATTAATCGCTTGTGGCAATCCACCAATAGAGTTTAGTTTCTCATAATTTTCTAGTTTGGATGCTTGTTGGTAAATATCATCAAATCCGTCAAAAACATAAAACGTGATATAAATACCAATAATCAAAAAGAACAATAACTTGATGATACTTTCCATAGCAACAACGGTAACAATCCCTTTTCGTTTTTCGGAAGCATCCACATAGCGTGTGCCGTAGTAGGAAGCAAAAAGCGCCAATGCAATAGCAATATAGGTCGTTGTATCTTCAAAAACTATCGAGCTCAAAGGCGTTTTGGTCACCACATGAAAAGTTTCCGAAATGGCTTTGAGTTGCAACCCGATATAAGGCAAAACCCCAATAAGACAAACTATCGTCACCATAGCGCCAAGAAAACGACTGTTTCCATAGCGAAGCGAAATAAAATCGGCGATAGAAGAAACTTTATTTACCTTGGCAATGCGAATAATTTTTTTTAGAATAATAATCCAAGAAGGAATAATGATGATGGGACCAAGATAAATGGGCAAATAATCTAATCCCGATTTTGACGCTACACCTATGCTGCCATAATACGTCCAAGCGGTACAATATATTGCCAATGAAAAACTATAGATATACGGGTTTACTATCCATTTGTTCTTATTGCCTTTTTCTGCCCAATGCGCCACAAAAAAAAGCAAAGCCAAATAGACCAATAAAATCAATATAAGCGCTATACTATTCATTATACTTGTTTACTATAATAAAGGAAACCACTACCGAAATCAACCAAACCGAAAACACATAGATATAAATTACCGGAATACCTGCCACTACACTATGGGTATCAAAAAGCAAAATGATGGGCAGATTGAGTCCCATCATTAAAAATAATGATATAAAAAGTAACTTTTGTTGATGTCTTTTTTTCATATAATGGTTACTGGCTTTGTGCAGTAGCGGCAATTTAAGAAAAAATGTAATGCGGTAAACGGAAAACCACTAGGTTTTTAGGCGGAGCAGATACTAGCTATTGCGGGAAACCGGTGTTAGGCGCTGTATCATTTAATTTTATCCAAGTAATTTTTAGCAGTTACAATGCTATTACGGTCAATTGTTGTTTCGAAAACTCTTTCAAAATCTTTTATTTGTTTGTCAATAGTTGGTGAATCTTCTAGTAAAGACCATAGATTAACAACTCCTTTGAATTTATTGAGAACTCTTTTTTCCTTTATTTTATCCCATAGCGCAAAACCAGCTTTTCCAGCAACTTTTCCCATATTCAAATCTTTCAAAACTTCTTCTACTGATTTAGTGTCAATTAAGTTGTCTAGTGCATCTTCATAATTTGAATCTTTAGCAATATCTAGAAATCGAAATAATATTCTATTGGATTTATCAGCATACTTTTTAACTAAAACACTCCAAAATTTTCTATAATCTTTTATTGCCTCGATTTGCTCTTTAATGGTTGATGCGCTGTTAAGATTATTTTCGAATTTTTCACAACACTCTCTGAATTCAGTAAAATCCTCTCTAATTTCTAAAAGTACTTTCGGAATATCATCTTTTGTTTTTGCTTTCGACAATACAATACTCACCAAAGGAGGAATACTTTGAATTTCACTTCCTAAATACTCTTCTGCATCTGATATGTTCTGACCTTGTATATCACAAATTGTTTTATAAATTTCTTTGGAAATTGATTTTTTCTTTAATTCTTTAAATTGCTCTTCATAAGTAAATACCGGTAATGCAGCTTGAACATTAAAATTTGTTATTGTATCAAAAAAGGACTTAACAATTTCAAGAGGTTGGTTAGTAGTCTCGCCAATTAAGACTTGATTCTTACTTCCAAATTCTGGTTGTTCTTTTCCAGCGAAACCGAGTGAATAGGTTTTTACTGCTTTAACAGGTTTAGTAAAATCAGACAGTATAAAGTTTGATTTTATTCTTGCAGAATCTCGTTCGCGAAATGTATTTACAGCTTTTAAAGCTGCATCTTGATTATTTGTTTCGACTTTGTCAACATAAACACACTGTGTAATATTATTTCCAAAACCACTAACTATTGAAACTTTACTTGATTTTGAGATTAAATCTAATATTGGTCTACCATCAGGGAATAATACTGGAGAAGTAATATTAATGTGCTCAAGTTCACGTTGAGTAATTATGTAGCAACTTGAGAGAATAAATGATTCTACAAAAGCGTTAAAATTAAAAATAAACTCTGCTGTTGGTTTTCCATATCCTCCAACATAATAATCCATTTCATCTAAAAGGTTTGACGAAATTATACATGTGTTATTTTCAATTGTTAGTGTCTGTTCTTTCATAATTTTTTGGATATAGCGCCTAACGGAAAGCTCTTGACCGTAGTTCCACGATTGAGCTTTGTTTTGCTAAGATATGAAATATCTTCGAGCAAAAATGGAGAAACGAGAACGAGAACCAGAATTACGTTAAGAAAATGATCGAGGCAGTTTTCTGCCGAGCATCGTTTTTAGTAAATTATGGTCAAGAGCTTCCCGATGCGAGGCAAATGAGTGGAAGGCTTGGAAGTAATGCGTAGCATTGCGAGAGACTTTCACGCCACAAGGCAAAATTGCCTCGCATCCGCTGTTACCAGCAGGTTTATTTTTTTTCTGGCAAACATTTAATAAACTTCTTTAGTTTTTCTAGTTCTTCTTTTTCAAAGTTTATTGGGCCTAAAATGTCTAATGCGAACTCTTCTGTTTGCAAATCATTCCAATTTGAAATTACGGGGAAAACACTTTCGCTTAAAAATTCTAATCTTTTCCGAATAGCAATTCCCACATGATTGTCAAACTCAAAACAAAATCTTTTCACATTTGGGTTTCTACGGTGAAATTCTTCAACTCTTTCTATTTTTTCAGGAGTATTTAACTTTTTTATTATTCCGTTACTAATTGGACTGTTTGCAAACTCATTCAATTCAAAAGCGTCTAATTCTGAATATTTCACGGCATTTAGTAATTTGCTTATGAAATATAATTCTGTTTCTGTAAACATAAATTCTATTTAGAAATGTTGGTAAAACTTGCTGGTAACGGGAAGCTCTTGACGTAGTTCCTCGCTTGAGCTTGGTTTTGCTAAGATATGAAATATCTTCAAGCAACAAAGGATGTAAAGCACTTTATGAGCGAATAGTAAATCAAGGAAAAAGTAAAATATTAGCATTAATAGCCGTGTGCAACAAACTTTTAAAACAAGCTTTTGCCATTGCAAAATCAGGAGTAGAATACAATGAAAATTACAGAAGTAAACTGGTCATAAAAAACTAAAAAAAAACCGTTTTTTATTTGTTTTTAAGCACAGTTCTTTGTTGGCAGTAGTTTTTATTATTCAGTTAGGAATTTGGAAATCTGTTTATTCATGTCGGGAATTTTGTTTTTTATCACATCCCAAACAATAATATAATTAACTCCCATGTAATCATGAATTAACCTATCTCTCATTCCTGCCATATTTTTCCATGGTATAGTATTCCACTTTACTTTTACATCGGCTGGAATTTTCTTAGTAGCTTCTCCAATAATTTCTAAACTTCTTACGATAGCTCTTTTAAGAGTTTCATCGTCTAAGAAATCCTCGTATTTCAAATCTTTACTGACAGAAATGATATACAAACATTCATCGTTGATATGTCTTAAGTATTCTTTTGGATCTTTAGACATACTGAACTTCATTTAAAATTTTTGGACCGATATGTGGACTCAATCCATTTTTTGTTACAACTTCAATTTTTTCGTTTTCGAATATTTTTTCAAATAAATCACAAACCGCCATCAAGTTGTCAAAGTTTTCTTTTTCAGGTTCAAAATCAATTAATAAGTCAATATCACTTTCGCTAGATTGTTCTCCACGAATGTATGAGCCAAAAAGACCAACACTTCTAATGCCAAACTTCATAAGTTTTAGCTTATTAGATTTTAGCGTTTTTAATATGTTATCTTTTGTTGTCATTTGAAACTTTTTTCAAATATACAAAAGTTTGTCTTCTGAAAAGTTTGGTGGTCAAAAATTAGTGCTAACGTAGTTCCTCGCTTGAGCTTTGTTTTGCTAAGATATGAAATATCTTCAAGCAAAAGTTGACAGCAGATTAAGTTCCATAAAAAACAAAATAGCATGCGCAAGCCAAGCAATTGTGTAAAATGATGGTTAGCAGTAGTTATTATTCTCAATTAATTTTTCTACTTCAAGCTTTAATTTTGGTAAATGATTAGTCAAAATAGACCAAATGATTTCGTCAGAAATATTATCATAAGCATGGATAACCTGATTTCTTAAACCAACAATTGCTCTAGCATTGGAGATTTTCTCTGTGAAAGCATTATCACGAGTAATTATTCTATTAACTGCTTCTCCTATAATTTCAAGATTTCTTTCAACAGCTCTTTTAAGCATTAAGTTTCTTTTATACTTAAAAAAATCTTTTTCTTCATCTATGAAAAAAACATCTATTTCATCAATGCTCATTTTTATATCAAAAAGCCATTTAAGAATTCTTTCATCCATAAATTAGCTCTTTTGACTTGTTGATTGATCTAATCAAAACTGGGTTTCTGAGAGTTTGTTCTTCTACTAAATCGACTTCTCGACCAAACAAATTTTCTAATTTTTCTTTAAAATCGATGTAGTTGTCAAAGTAATTTGATAAGTCAATATTTTTAAATTTTACAAGAAAATCAACATCACTATTTTCGTTGAAATTAGAATTTAACGCCGAACCAAATAGATACATTTTTTCCACATTGTACATTGTACAAAGTTTTTTCAAATCTTCAATATTGTTATCAACTATTCCCATATTGCGAATTTAATAAAAAAATGGTCTATTTCTTCAATGGCCAAAAATAATTACTGCCAACAAGAATCTCTTGACGTAGTTCCACGTTTGAGCTTTGTTTTGCTAAGATATGAAATATCTTCAAGCAAAAAAAGAGAAGCGAGAACGAGAAGTGTAATTGCGAGAGACTTTCACACCGCAAGGCAAAATTGCCTCGCATCGCGCCGCGGCTAACCGCTGTTAGCAGTAGTAGCGTTATTCTTTTAAAAAAGCTTATCAAATTCATTAATTAAATCAACTAACTTTTGTCTTTCAGTATAACCGGGAAACTCTTGTTCGATAATACTGTTCGGATTAGAACTGCTGTAAGATGAATATTTATTCTCAAGGCAAATCTCAAAAGATAAAGTATAGCCGTCACTGATTACAAGAGTATTTATATTCCCATTTCCTATAGGTTTAGATGTAATATTTAGCTGTTCTGATATGAGTTCAAACTTATTTTCGCTATTAAGTTTGTTGAGTAAATTCCAATAACTTGAGTATTCTCTTCTTTTTACTGATTTGCATTTGATTTTGCCTTTTGAATCCAATGTGAATTTCTTAATTTTTCCGTCATTCTGATAAACAATAAAGTTTGAGGTCGTTTCTTCAGTCCAATGACTTGATATTGAGGTTTTAATAATTAATGATTTATTGTCTTTTAGTTTCAGTAGCTCAACATAAAGATTTGGCTTTTCAGTTTCGCTTTGAAATTTTATTTCAGGAATTTTAAATTCTTGGGCAAGAATAGTTGAATGTGATAATATAAAGTATAAAAATATTAATCTTTTCATGAATTCACTGGTGATTTTTCTACGGTTCGTTTGCTATTACTACTAACAGGTATCTCTTAACGTAGTTAGTCGTTCGAGCTTTGTTTTGCTAAGATATGAAATATCTTCAAGCAAAAAAAGGAGAAGCGAGAACGAGAAGTATAATTGTGCGGTACTTTCACGCCGCAAGGCAAAATTGCCTCGCATCGTTTCGCAAAACTCCTGTTGGCAGTAGTTGTTTTTGTTTCGTGTTTAATATCCATCTTCTCATTCCGATAACCATTGTCTATATTTTTTTTTAAAGTTTTCCTTTGTCAAACTGTCTTTTAGCACAAAGTCAACGCCACCGTCATAAGGTGCAACTATAACTTTTTTGTCAAATGAAATAAAAAAAGCTCTTGTGTTGTCATTTGCAATTTCCCTTAAAAGTTTGTCGTGATAATTTGGTTTCCAAATAGTCTGTACAAATGCTGGTCTATAAATGTCAGGCTCATCATATTGTTCAGCGTCAATTTTATGCAAATCAATGTTGTCAAGTCGTACAAATGAAAATTGCTTAAAGATTTCTTCTTCGTCAGTTATATGAATTTGTCGGTCGTCTCCCCAATTATATTCACCTGTCACAATTAATATTGGAGTTTCAAGTCCGAATAAGTCTGTAATAATTTCGTTTTGTCGTGAAAGAAGAACTTGCCATTCGTTTTCATCTTCTGGATAACGCTTTGATTCAGGCAAACTATGAATTCTAAACCACCTGTCAGTATAGTCGTGTTTGAACAGATACGAAATCGGAACTGTGTCTGGGTAATTTAAAGTCCATAATTTTTGAAAATTTTCTTTCGTCATAGTGTCTCGGTACAATTACTGCCAACGGGAAGCTCTTGACGTAGTTCCACGTTTGAGCTTCGTTTTGCTAAGATATGAAATATCTTCAAGCAAAAAAGGAGAAGCGAGAACGAGAAGTGTAATTGCGAGAGACTTTCACACCGCAAGGCAAAATTGCCTCGCATCGGTTTCGGGCTTGGCGAAGGTGGCGATTTTCACCACAAATGCTGATTCGGAGAACCAAACTTTGATTAACTACAAAACTGTCTGCGAAGTACGAAATCCCGCCTATCGCAAATGTGCTGTTATAGCCAGTTTTTCTTTCCATTGTCAAGTTGTCCAGCGTTGATGTTTTATAAAATTGATTTTCCATTGAAGTCAAATTTATATTTTCTGTTTTCCCAGTCAGTCGCTAAAATATAATTGTCAGTAATTACAAAATTGTCCTTGCCGTCCAATGTTGTAAAGATGTCTGCACCGCTTTGTTGCCAAAGTATTTTTCCGTCCTTATCAAGTCGAGAAATTTCAAGTTCTCCGTGAATAATGTAGCTGTCTTGGTATTTATAAATTTCAAAACAAGTCGCTTGGTCAGCTTGTGTCCGCCACAACAAAGTCAAGTCGGGAATTGATAAACAAAAAATGGTGTCCGAACAGCAAACTAAAAGACTGTCATTTTCGATTATTGTCGAAGTGTCGTGAATTGCTGTCCCGCCACCAATAGAGCCGATAACAGCACTTTTTATTAATGTGTCGTCCTGAAAGATTTTTATTCCGTAAACTGATGGAAAATGATACCCAGATTTGTCGAAGTAAACAAAGTCGTAAACATTGACATTGTCAGCCGAACCTTCTGTAAAAGTCAGGTCGTCATAGATGTCGATGCGATATTTGTCTGTCGTGTAATGTGTCATTAAAATTGGCTAACAGGAAGCTGATGAGTAGTTCCACGTTTGAGCTTCGTTTTGCTAAGATATGAAATATCTTCAAGCAAAAAAGGAGAAGCGAGAACGAGAACCAGAATTACGTTAAGAAAATGATCGAGGAGTTTTCTGCCGAGCATCGTTTTTAGTTAATTATGGTCAAGAGCTTCCCGATGGCAAACGTTTTTAACTAATTGAATTCTGTACCTTTTTTACAATTATGTATTTTTTATTTCTTTTTTCAAGAAAATAAGTATTACTTACTCCAAAGTGATTGTATCCATTCGAAAAATCCACATTTATTACTGCCTTATTTCCCGAAAAAATAGGTTTTGATAATTCAATCCAGCCTGCTTTGTGTTGTTTTATAAATTCTTCGTATTTCTGAACGTCTTTTGAAAACAAAATTAAACTGTCATTATTAATAAAATTTGAATTTGGAAAGAGTCTTTGATTCCAAAATAATTTTTGAGTTTTAGTGGTGCATAAACTTTTTGTTTTAGCTCGGTCAATAATTTCTAGAGAAGGATTATAGTCAACCTCTGCTTTTACTACTGCATAGAAAACCATATCAATATCGGGATTTTTAGAGTTCTTTATAACTTCTTCATAATTATCATTTTTACATGATAAAAACAAGATTGATATAGTTAAAAAGAGTACTATTTTATACATGTTTTAAATTGCCTCGCATCCGCTGTTAGCTGACGTTTTTTATATAAGAAAGTTCCGTTTCAACGATTTCATTAAACTTTTCAACTGTCATTTTTTCAACAGCATAATTTTTTGATATTACTTCTAGTGTTACGTCTTTAAGTCGCACAATGTAATGTTTATAGTTAGCGAAATGACTATCTGAATGTCGAGAATGACTTCGATTATTTATTATCAATTCTTTAATCCATTCCGAATTCTGGACTTGAGAAAATCCATAAATTTCAACTCCAGGGATTTTAGAAGGTAAACCAACTTCATCATTTGGATAACCAAATTTATATATCAAGAATTCAAATTTAAGCACTTCTATAATTCCATTATTTTCTTCTAAAAGCAAATAAAGTGTTCGCTGACTTGATAAAATGAAACTCTCATACATAAAATCATATTCTTTTTCAAGTAGAATTTTTTCAGCTTTCTGATTTTCTACTTTCTTATTTGTAGGTTCTGATTTTTTTCCAAATAGTTTCATTATAATATTTTTGAAATGTTGTGAAAAATGTTGGCTAACGGTTTGGTGCTTGGCGTTCGGGTGGAAAATCAAAGCACAAAAGTTTAATTTATTACTAAGGCTTAATAGAATTACTGCCGTTTAATCTTGCACATCAGCCTGCCTGACGCAAAACCCTTGTTAGCAGATGTTTATTTATTCCCATCCAGGTCCATTTTTTTCATTACAAGGTTTGATTGTTCCCCAATCAGAAAATTCTAAAGCTGGTTCTCCATCTTCACATAAGGTAACCATCTTATAAAATATTTCGAAAAAATCAATATCTAATGGAGAGTAATCATCTTGAAATTCTAATAACTTTTCACGACCGTTATGAATTGCTTTTATAAAAAGTTCTTGATTATCTGTCGTGAAGCTTCTTATATCTAAATGGCGAGTTAGAAATTGATCTATACTAGGTTTATAAAACCCCCATCCACATTCTCCACTTTCGTCATCTAAATCTGGTATTTGAGTTTCAAGCCATTCAGCCAACTCATTTCCATTTCCGAGTAAATACAATTCTTTAATTGTAATTCTCAAAATTTCGTCATAACCTGTCCATCTGCGACCAAAACATCTTCCGTCCTTTAGTATAATAAATCCACTTGCCATAATTAGTTACTTTTCGGCCTTTGTTTGTTAAAATATCTGCAAACAGGAAGCTCTTGACGTAGTTCCACGTTTGAGCTTCGTTT
>Ga0116175_1000811_pt1 | contig 21001 bp, 22 predicted proteins | sample AD_UKC125_MetaG_FD_89802 | JGI IMG/M metagenome (GOLD analysis project Ga0116175, IMG submission 89802) | Active sludge microbial communities of municipal wastewater-treating anaerobic digesters from USA - AD_UKC125_MetaG | ecosystem: Engineered > Bioreactor > Anaerobic > Digestate | place: USA... | reverse complement strand
TCCGCGGGTGACGCTCCTGGTCTACGACGCCGAGAACCCTTATGAGTACGTCGAGATCCGCGGTCGGGTCCAGATGACCACCGAGGGCGGCCGGGAACTGATCGACGACCTGGCGCGCGCCTATATGGGCGCCGACCGCTACACCATGGACGATGGCACGGACAACGTGCGCGTCGTCTGCCGGATCGTGCCCGAGAAGGTCATCAGCCGCTAGGCGTCAGCGGGCAGCGAACCACGCTGATGCCTTGGCATTCCACAGCAGGTACAACACCAAGGCGGCGATGATCGTCAGCACGACCGCGCCCCACACGAAACTGCTGCCCCACAGCATCACGATCGCAAAACCGCCGAGTACGAACCGGACCATCATCAGCAGGCTGATGAGCAGCCGCGCGAACTTGCTCCCGTTGCCCAGCGCCGAAGCGAACAACGCAATTACGAGGCCCAGGACGATCGAGATCCAGGCGGTCAGGGTCGCGGTGTTTGGGTTGACCCCCGCGTCGACGAGTGTCGCATCGCTGGCGAACAACAGGATGACGCCGTCGAGGATCGTCACGATCGCCACCAACCACGTGAGGATGACGACGAAAGAAACACTGGCAGGCCGCTTGGGCAGTTCGGAAGTCATGGCGCCGAATGTAGCGTGATCAAGGTCGAACTGGCCGATGGCGCGCCATCGATCAGCCGACGTCCTCCGCAGCTAGCAACCAGCGTTCCTCCAGCTCCGCTAGTTGATCCTGCGCGCCTGACAGGTCGCGGCCCAACTGGACCAGCGCGTCACCATCGGTGGCCGCTTCGGCCATCGCCGAATGGATGGTGTCGATCCGAGCGCTCGCTTTACCCATCTCCCGCTCGATGCGAGCCAGCTCCTTGCGGGCCGCTCGAGTATCGCCACCCCCGGTTGCCTTGACCGCGGTGGCTTGCCCGGTCCGTTCCCGGTCCAGGTACTGCTGGACACCACCGGGCATGTGGACCAGGCGACCGTCGATCAGGGCCCACACGTCGTCGCAAACCCGCTCCAGGAAGTACCGGTCGTGCGAGACCACGATAAGACTGCCCGGCCAGCCGTCCAGAACGTCCTCGAGAACCGTCAGGGTCTCCGTGTCGAGATCGTTGGTAGGCTCGTCCAGCATCAGCAGGTTCGTCCCCGACAAGAACGTGCGCAACAGGTGCAGGCGTCGCAACTCACCCCCAGAGAGATCACCGAGCCGCTTCCACGGGGCGTCACCGGTGAAGCCGAACTCCTCCAACAGTTGCGAGGGGGTCAATTCGTCACCCGTGCTGACCGTGACCCGGTTTCCCACCTCCTGCAGCCAGGGCAGCACGCGCTCCTGGCCGTCCACCATCGGAAGCCGCTGATCGACCACCGCCGGGTGCACTGTCTTCCCGCGCTTAACAGTCCCGGCGTCCGCCTGCAGGGCACCGTTCAGCAAACGCAACAAGGTGGTCTTGCCTGCGCCGTTGGGACCGAGCAGACCGATCCGGTCACCGGGACCGATCCCCCATGTCTGATCAGTCAGCACAGGCGCAACGCCCGGTGCCGGTCGTAAGGTGACACCCTTCAGGTCCACGACCTGCTTACCCAAGCGGTTCATGCTGACCTGTTGCAGGCTCAGCGGGTCGCGGGGCGGTGGCTCGTCGGCGATCATCGCCAGAGCCGCATCCTGGCGAAATTTCGGTTTGGAGGTCCGGGCCGGCGGGCCGCGCCGCAACCAGGCCAACTCCTTGCGCAGGACGTTCTGGCGCCTCGCCTCCGACGCGGCACGCTGGGAGTCACGTTCAGCCTTGGCCAGGACGTACGCGGCGTACCCGCCGTCGTACATATCCACCGCACCCCTGCCGACCTCCCAGGTGCGCTGCGTCACCTCGTCGAGGAACCAGCGGTCATGGGTCACCACGACGAGTGCCCTGCGACCACGCGGCCACGCTCGGAGATGGTCTGCCAGCCAGCGCACCGACTCGATGTCCAGATGGTTCGTTGGCTCGTCGAGCAGCAGCACGTCCGGCGTCGCGACCAGCGCCGCCGCGAGTGCCACCCGCCGGGCCTGGCCGCCGGACAGGGCGTTGGCATCCCGATCCAGCCACGCCTGGTCGAGCAGACCTGCCAGGATCTCGCGCACCCGCGGCTCGGAGGCCCATTCATGGGTGTCGGCCTGCCCGAAAAGAACGTCGCGCACCGTCCCGGGCGGTAAGGCGTCGTGCTGGGTGACCAGCCGGATCTCGATGCCGGACGTGGGGGTCACCCTACCCGCCGCAGCGAATTCCTGTCCGGCCAGCGCACGCAACAGCGTCGACTTGCCAGCACCGTTGCGCCCGACGACTCCGACCCGGTCACCATCCCCGAGCCCAAGTGACACCTCATCGAGGATCGTCTTGTCGCCTTTGACGATCGTGAGGGCGTCGGTCACGATCAGGGCAGGCACTCTCCCAGGTTACGTTGGCCGGTGTGCGGCGAGGGATGAGCATGACGATGTCTGCGGGGTTCGTCCGGTGTCCAGGCGTTCAGCGTGTCGCAGCACAAACCGACGAACCGGTGCACCGCAGACGAACGGCTGCGATGTCGACCACCGCAGGGTCCTCGTCGACCCCCAACCTCAACTCAGCCAGTCGCGCAGGATCTCCAGCAGCACATCGTTGGCCGCGGCCGGGTCCTCAATCACGCTCAGGTGCCCCGCATCTGGGATCTCGCGTCCCACCGCCTGGGGCATGGCATCGAGCATGATCTGCTGCTCCGCCCGCGGGGAGATGGTGTCCTCGCTGCCCCAGACCACCGCCGCGGGACCGTCATACCCGCGCAGCACGGGCACCGAGTCCAGGCGGTCGGCCATGGTTCGCTGGGCATTCGCCACGGCCGCCGGCGACGCTTCATCGATCATCTGCCGCACGGCACGCACGACATCGCGCCGACTCTCTCGCGTCGTGGTCCCCAACAGGTTGGGGAGAAGTTCATCGGCGAGCCCGGCCGTATCCGGCGCGACGTCCATGCGCTGGGCCATCTGGAAGCGAACTCGGCGGGCTTCCGGGGCGTCGGCGGTGGCCTTGGTGTCCACGAAGATTGCCCCGGCGACCTTGTCCGGCGCCTTGCGCAAAACCTCCATCAGCAGGTACCCACCCATGGACACCCCTACGAACACAGCAGGCTTGCTCAGCCGCGTCAGCACGGGAGAAACCATCTGCAGCAGCGATGGCGAGCCCGGCACCGCGGAGTCACCGAAGCCACCCACATCGGGGGCGAAAACGGTGTAGCCCACGCCCCGCAGGTACTCGATCTGACCGTCCCAGAGGTGATGATTCACCGGAAAGGCGTGCAGCAGGACGACCGCTGTCATCGACCGAACCCCCGATGCGTCAACCGGCTCACGAAGTGGGGGGAGTCTCGGGGTCCCCGCTCGACTTCGGTGCTGCGTCGGCGACCTCATCGATGGTCGACGGCGCCTCGTCGGTGGCCTTGGTCACGGTCTTCTTCAGATCGGCCACGGGTGCCAGGTCAGTCTCGGGTTGTTCCATGATCTGCCACTCCTCGGCCGCCTTGCGCCGCTTCTTCAGCGCGATCAGCAGGCCCACGGCCACACCCGTCACCGCCAGACCGATGGCGATCTTGGGGAGTAGGTGCCGGTTCTCATCGATCTTCTGCTCCGCGACCTCAAGAGCGCGATCAGCCTGCGCCAACACTTTCTCCGTATCCAGGACTGTGGTGTCGGCGACCTTGATCACGCCGTCCCACTTGTCCAAGCGGTTTTCCCAGTGCTCGATATGGTCGCGAACGTTGTCGATGTCGATAGTCATGGCTCCAGCCTTTCTGATGAGGACATGATTCGGCAAGTCGCCCACTTACGGCATCGCCGAAAGTCCCCCATCGAGGATCAACTCCTGCCCAGTCATGAAGCTTGAGGCGTCGGAAGCAAGGAACACCGCACCTGCGGCGATCTCGGGCACCTGCCCCCAGCGCTGCATCGGCACCCGGGCCAGCACCCCCGCACCATTGTCGGGGGCGGCGCGCAGGAACTCGGTGAGATCGGTCTCGATCCAGCCCGGCAGCAACGTGTTGACCCGCACCCCGGCCCACGCCCACTCCACGGCGACCGAGCGGGTCAGGCTCATGATCGCCGCCTTGGCCGCACCGTAGTGGCTCATCATGGGCGCACCACGCATGCCTGCCACGCTGGCCACGTTGATGACTGAACCGGACTTCTGCTCCAGCAGCGTCGGACCCACTGCTTGCAGCATGTGCACCGTGGAGTCGACGTTGAGCTTCTGCGTCTTCTCCCAGCCGGAGAAGCGCATACCCACCACCGGGCTGGAGAACGAGTTGCCGCCGGCGTTGTTGACGACGACGTCCAAGCCCCCGAGTGCACTGATCGCCGACTGGGCCGCATTGTGCACGGCGGCGGCGTCAAGCACATCTGCCACGGTGACGACCGCCCTGCGACCGAGGCCTTCGATCTCTTGGGCGACCTCGGTGAGCATCTCCTCGTTGCGGGCCAGGAGTGCAACATCGGCCCCCTGCCGCGCATATTCCACGGCGATTGCCCGCCCAATACCCCGGGAGGCGCCGGTGACGATGGCCTTCTTGCCTGACAACTGACTCATAGGTCGCTCCACTTCTCCATTGGCCCGTCCCACTCGGTCGGCAGGACGGTTACTTCACCGGTGACTGTTGTGACGATCTGGTTGAGCACCGTGCTGGCTGCCCGCTCCCCCACCCAGAGGTGCTTGGCGGCCTGCACGGGTATGAACTGGACCTGCGGCGCGCGCGCGAAATGAGGTCGTGCTGCCAGCGGCGGCAGGTAGTCGTCGTCCTCTGGGACCATGACCACCAATGGCCGGCCGTCGCGGCCCCAGCGATCGATCTCGGCGTCCGTGGCGTACCGCAGCGGCGGGCTGAGCAGGATGGCCCCCCGCACTGCGGGGAGCAATCCGTGGCGCAGCACCACATCCGTGCCGAAACTCCAGCCCACGAGCCAGATGTTGGGCATCTCCGCGACGAACTCAACGGCGGCCTGCAGATCCAATCCCTCGGCGGTACTCGCGTCGAACTGCCCCTCAGAGGTACCCGCCGCGCTTGACGTCCCGCGGGTGTTGAAACGCAACACTGCGATATCAGCAAGGGCCGGCAGCCGCCAGGCGGCCTTGCGGTAAATGTGCGAGTCCATCATGCCGCCATGGGTGGGCAGCGGGTGGACGGTGACGAGGGTAGCGACTGGGTCAGCCAGCGGCAGGGCGAGTTCGCCGACGAGTCGCAGACTGTCGGCCGTGGTCAGTGTGACCGGATCGCGGCGGGCGGGCAGCACCGAGTTCGCACCGATCCGCTCCACGCAAGCAGCCTATGCGGTGATTGGCGCGGCGGTGAACCCCGCCGGGGCTCAGCGCCCTGTTACCTGCACTGGCTTGGCTCGGTTGAGCGGTGGCAGGGTTCCCCGCTCGGAGGTCACCCGGTTACGGCCCGCAGCCTTGCTCTGGTACATGAGGCGGTCGGCGCGATCCAGCGCCTCCTGCCAGGTCTCGTCCGGGTTCACCATGGTGGCCCCGATCGAGACAGTGACGGTGACCCGCATGCCGTCGATCGTCAGCCACGACTCCTCGACCAGCATCCGCAATCGCTCAGCCGCAAGCTCCAGGTCCGCCGCTGAGGCCAGGCGCACCACCGCCAAGAACTCCTCGCCACCCCAGCGCACCGGCCAGTCGTGGGGACGCAGGCCGTGCGCGATCGTCTTGCCCACCATCCGTAGGGCGTCGTCACCCACCGAGTGACCCCAGGTGTCGTTCACGCTCTTGAAATGGTCCACGTCGATGAAGAGCAGCCCGACCGACGTCCCGGCGGCAACCATGGGCTCGACGTGCGACTGCACGAAGCGGCGGTTGCCCAACTCGGTCAGGGGATCGATGAACGAGGCATCAAGATCGGATGCGGCGCTGGTCGCCAGATCCGCCGTGTTGCGGCAGTGGAAGACCTCTACTGAACCGACGATCTGTCCTATGTTGTCCCGGATAGGGCTGCCCTTGACCGTGACCGGCACGCGATGGCCATCGCGGTGATGCAGGTACACCTCCGCCTCCCGCCGCCGGCCGTCGTTCATCACGCCAGCCAGCGGGCAGCCATGTGTGCACAGGTGATATCCACCTTCAGTGACGTGACGCAGGATCCCCTCGGAACAGGAGTGACCGGTGACATCCTCGGCGGAATATCCTGTGATCTGTTCAGCGCCCGCATTCCAGTACGTGATACGCCGATCCAGATCGACGAAGTACACGCCGTCCTCGACCTGCTCCAGAATGGTGCGGTAGACCGACTCCAGCACTAGTACCTCCCAACCTTCCGGTACCAGTATGCTCCCGACGCTCGTAGTTTGTATTCATGGCAACCATCAGGGTGAATCGGCAGTCACTCGGCCAGTACCTGGCCACCAACGACGCCGGGGCACACATCGCGTTCGGCGAGGGCGATGATCGTTTCTCCAGCGTGGAACTCCTGCTGGCCGCCCTCGGAGGGTGCACCGGCATCGATGTCGACTACCTGACATCGCGGCGATGTGAGCCTGACTCCTTCGACATCGAAGTGAGCGCGGACAAGGTTTCCGATGAGCAGGGTAACCACCTCGCGGACATCGTCGTGAGCTTCCGCCTGCGGTTCGCAGAGGGACCTGAGGGCGACGCCGCACGGACGGTGCTGCCCACGGCGGTGCAACGCTCACACGACCGCCTGTGCACGGTTGGTAGGACCGTCGAGTTACCCACACCCGTGCGCACTACCATCGTTTGATCCTGGATACGCCGGGGAGGGTTCTGGCCGTCGGGGTGGCTCTGCCCGCGTGTGCGGGGAATCCCATTTCTACGGGTCGTCCGGGCGGCTGGTGTACCGCTTGCCGCGGGGGCTGATCCAGATGGTCGTGTTGTCCGGTCCCCGTTCCACCCGCCAGCCGCTGTGGGTTTTGATCCGGTGATGGTACCTGCACAACGCCTGCAGATTGGCCACGTCAGTCGCACCGGTTGGGTAGGGCACGATGTGGTCGAGGTCGCAGGAGCGGGCGGGCCGGCGGCAGCCGGGGAACCGGCAGTGCCGGTCGCGGGTCTGGACATAGCGGCGCATCTTCACCGTGGGTGCGTAGCCGATCCGACACTGCGGTGGTGTCAGCCGGATGATCGCCGACGGGGACTCCAGGCGGCGCAGCAGATCATCGACATGGGCGTCGGCGATCGGCCCGTACCCTTCGATCTCGGCGCCGTCGTCGGTCATGATGACCGCGATCGGGACCTGCTGGGCTGGCGTGATCCCGGTCAGCAGGTGGATGAAGACATCGGCCTGGCTGGCAGCCCGCGACCCGGCAATCGTGGTCGCTTTCGCCCGGATCGCGTTCATACAGGCGGTGGCTTCCTCAGCGGTGAGGTAGGCGGACAGGGTGGCCATGCCATCCGGCTCCGGGATCAGGCTGACTCTGCGGCACTTGCGGGCCTTCCTACGGCGCCGCTCCGCGGCGTCGGCGTCGATCCGGTCGACCTGCCGGGTCAGCCACGGCCGCACCCGCGACACGGTCCGGGTCGCCGCGTAGTCGATCGCCCGCTCCACCAGCGCCCCCCGAGCACCCGGTTCAAGTCCGAGGGTGGCGCGAGTGATCTCCCGCACCTTCACCAAATCGATCCGGCCCTCAGCAAGAGCGGTCAGCAGCACCGGCAGGTCCTCGACGACGTCCACCGCCACATCCACCATCGACGAGGCGGCACCCGGGGACCACACCATCGCGCAGGCCACTTCCGGGGGGGTCGGGTCGACCACCACCCCGTCCGGATCCGCACCCAGTTCGGACTCCACGAACACCTGATGGAAAGCCCGCAACTGCTGGGCGTGGCAATACCCGATCACCGCCTCCGCCGCTTTCGCCCGCTCCAGCGGATCTTCCCGGGAGCGCAGTGCCTCCCACGCGTCGGCAACCGAATCGTTCATGCCCACACCGTACGTGAGGGCTACGACAAACTGTCTTGACCAGGTGCTTTGTGGTGGATAACCGCATGTAAGGGGCAGCGATCTTCAATGCCCATTGCCCTCGCGACCGCACATTCTCCCCGCGATTGTTTCGGGTTGTCACGGGATCGCCCAGACCCCCACAGGTCCGCGAGATGGCCCCGCTACGTGGCATTGCTACCCCTGAAGCCCGGACTTCGTGACCGGACCGTTACCGAATCTTGTCGTGTGAGGCATCAATACTTGAATTCAGTAGCCGATTCTATAAACGTGGTTCGTACAGCGCAGCAGTTGAAGTCCGGGGACACCATCGACGTGGAAGGCGATCACCTCGTGGTGTTCCACTTCTGCCAGGAGTACGGCGAGATCGTGATCGACGCGGTCAGCTCAGTCTCCGCGCGACGGTATGAGTTGCACTATTCCCCGGACGCGCGCGTCAGCATCTTCTGACGACCGTTGGCGCAGCCTCCGCTCAGAACTGGAACGTCATCCGCTTCGGGCCTTCGATCGCCTTGTCGATGGTCGCTCGCAAAGCCTTCTCGTTCATGGCACCGGCCTTGCTGTGCAGCACCTGATTGTTGCGAATCACCACCAGCGTCGGGATCGCGGTGACGCCGAACGACTGCGCTAGCCCCGGGTTGGCGTCCACATCCACTTTCGCGAACACCACATCGTCGTAGTCGGCGGAGACCTTGGCGAACACCGGAGCGAACTGCTTACACGGGCCGCACCAGGCGGCCCAGAAGTCGATGACGACGGTCTTGCCTGCGGTGGAATCGGTGAACGTGGCGTCGGTGAGTTCGGTAGTGGCCATGTCAGGTGCAACGCCGCGGGTCAGGCCAGGATTCCCGGACGTTCGCACCGAGACGATGGCCCACAAGCGGTCACCGTTACCCTGAGACCCGTGTCTGCTGGTGCGATCAGTTGTGGGTCAGGTCCCACAGCAGATGTTGGCGCCCGCGTACTTGCCGAGGGTGGGAACGCCGTCGATGCGGCCATCGCGGCAGCCTTCGCCTCGACCGTCACGGAACCTGGGGTGTCCAGCATGGGTGGCGGCGGCTTCCTGCTGGTTCGCGAGCCCGACGGCACCAGCACGCTGGTCGACTTCTTCACCACCGTGCCCTCCGGGACGATGGGTGACGTCGATACGGTCACCGTGGTCTACTCCGGGACGACCCAGGACTTCCACGTCGGCACGCAGACCGTGGCAGTTCCCGGATGTCTGGACGGTTTCCTGGCCGGGCACCAGCGCTGGGGGTCCCTGCCGCTGGCAGATCTCGTATCGCCGTCGATCGCGCTAGCGCGAGACGGTGTGGTGCTGGAGCCCGGTGTCGCCCATGCCATGTTCCTCATCGAACCGGTGCTCATGTTCACCCCGCAGGTGCGGGCGCGGATGGCGCCACACGGGACCTTGCTGCGTGCCGGTGAAACGCTCGTGACACCCGAGTTGGGGGACTTCCTGCAGCGCGTTGCCGATGGCGAGGTGAAGAGCGTCGCTGACCTCAACTCGCACTTCGAGGGGTTGACCCCCGTCACGCAGGGCGATTTGCGCGACTATGCAGTAACGCTTCGAGAACCTCTGGTCTCAACGGTCCACAACGCTGTCCTGACAACAAACCCGCTGCCATCGCTGGGCGGGTCCATCGTCGCGCACGTCCTCAGCGACCTGGCCGAGCAGAGTCACCCGCAGCCGGTCGCTATCGCAGAGGCTCTCACGGAGACCACGGCCTGGCTGAAGTCGCAGGTCTCGGGGCCCGTCTCCACAACAGGCACGACGCACATCAGCACCGTGGACGCGAATGGAATGTGTGCCTCCTTGACGGTGTCGAACGGTCTGGGCAGCGGAATCGTTCTGCCGGACACGGGCATCCACTTGAACAACATGATGGGTGAAGACGACCTGCACCCGGCGGGTCCTCATGCGGCAGTCGGGGGGACTCGCATCCGGTCGATGATGGCACCGAGTGTCGTGAAGTTCGACGACGGCCTGATCGTTCTTGGCTCGGGGGGTAGTGAACGCATCCGCAGTGCCCTCACCCGCGTGATCACGCTGATGACCGACGGGGACGCCGATCTGGCTGAGGCCATCGAGGCCCCCCGCCTGCATGTGGACGGGGCCGGAGTTGTGCAGGCCGAACCCGGTTTGTCCCCGGCTCAAGTCGACGCTCTGCGCAAGTTCGCGCCCGTCAACATCTGGGATGAACGGCACTTCTTCTTCGGGGGTGTCAACGCGGTGCAAGTGACCGGGTCCGGCGCACTGCGCGCACACGCCGATCCACGCCGCGGCGGCGCCTGGCGCATCGTCTGAGGCGCGCCTGGACATGGCGAGGCCCCCGATCCCACGCTCGTGGAGAATCGGGGGCCTCGTTCGTAGATCAGGCGCAGCCCCAGGGGCCCCATCCGCTGCGCTTCCACAGCCGGTAGGCCATGTGATCCTGTGCGAACTTGGGTGCCTGATGGGCGTAGGACGAGTAGCGACCGCCACCCACGCCGCGCCAGGTGCCGGCCGCGAACTGGTAGGCGCCGTAGTAGCCGTTGCCCGTGTTGATGCCGTAGTTGCCACCGGACTCGCAGGAGCGCACGGCGCGGGGCTTGGAGCCCTTGGCCCAGACCTTGGCCGCGGCGATCTCGCGCAGTTCGCCCTTCTTCAGGTTGTACTTGTTCACGTACTTCAACTGAACGGGGAAACGCTGGGCATAGTTGCGTGATGACTTGTTGTCACGGTCGTTGTTGGCGGCCATCGCAGGTGCCATCGTCGTGGCGCTCACGCCCGCGATCATGAGGGCAGCAAGGGGCATAGCAAGTGCTTTTTGCAAGATTGTTCCTTGGTCGATCGTCCCCTCGTGCGGTCCGGTACTGCACCGCGGTCGCCGGGGCTGTCGTAGGAGGTCTGGGCCTCCAAGGCGTCGAAAACGGTGTCCGACGCTTCATCGACCTTGACACAGCCCGAACAGTTACTTCAACCGATTGTGAACAAGCGCACAGTGGGTGTGAGCAGCATCACAGAACATGCGCCGGGACATATCCGACATAGGATCGTCCTCATGACAAATGCCATCGAGGCCCGCGGTCTGGTGAAGATCTACCGCGCACGACGGGGTTCTGCGGAGGTCAGGGCGCTGGACGGCGTCGACCTCGATGTCGCGCAAGGCACTGTCTTGGGACTGCTCGGACCCAACGGCGCGGGCAAGACCACCACCGTGCGGATTCTCACCACACTGCTGAGGCCGGATGGGGGCAGCGCCAAGGTGGCCGGATACGACGTGGTCTCGCAGTCCCAGGAGGTACGCCGCGCGATCGGGCTATCCGGGCAGTACGCGGCCGTCGATGAGAACCTCACCGGCTGGGAGAACCTGTACATGTTCGGGCGGCTGTACGAGATGCCCAAGGCCGAGGCCAAGAAGCGCGCTGAGGAACTCTTGGAGCGCTTTAACCTGACCGACGCCGGTGGGCGCACGATCAAGACCTACTCAGGAGGCATGCGGCGCCGGCTCGACCTTGCCGGAGCCTTGATCGGCCAGCCGAACCTGCTGTTCCTCGACGAGCCGACCACCGGTCTTGATCCGCGCAGCAGGCTCGGGATGTGGGATGTGATCCGTGACCTCGTCCGGCAGGGCACGACTCTGCTGCTGACCACGCAGTACCTGGAGGAGGCCGACGAACTCGCCGACGTCATCGCTGTCGTCGACACCGGCAAGATCATCGCGCAGGGGACAGCGGACGACCTGAAGGCGCAGGTCGGCGGGGAGCGGTTGGAACTTGTGGTGCGAGATCGGGCATCGGTGCAGGCGGCCGTCACCCTGCTCGCTTCCCTGGCCGGCGGCGTCGAAGTCGACGAGCACACTCGTCGGCTGACAGCTGCATCGACGGGTGGTGCGCAGCAACTGGTGGAGGTGGTGCGGCATTTCGGAGAGGCCGACATCGCCATCGACGATCTCGCCTTACGAAGGCCCACGCTGGACGATGTCTTCCTGTCACTCACCGGCCACCACAGTGTCGAGCAGTCGGAGGAGGAGAGCGCATGAGCATGCTTGAAAGTGGACCGGTGTCCGACTCTTTGGTGATCATGTGGCGCAACCTCAAGCGCATTCCACGGATCCCGGAACTGGCGATCTTCGCGGTCCTGCAGTCGATCATGTTCGTGCTGCTGTTCGCGTTCGTGTTCGGTGGCGCGATCCCGCTGCCCGGAGGTGGCGACTACACCGAATTCCTGATGCCCGGGATCTTCGCCCAGACCATTGTGTTCGCCTCGGCCACCACTGCCATTGGGATGGCCGACGATATGGGCAAGGGCCTGATCGACCGGTTCCGATCGCTGCCGATGGCGCGCTCGGCGGTGCTGTCCGGTCGGACGGTCGCCGACACGATCTACCAGGCGGGCATTCTCGTCGTACTCATGCTCGCCGGGCTCGCGGTCGGGTGGCGAGTGCACACCTCCATCGGGGAGTTCATGCTGGCCGTCCTGCTCTTGCTGGCCTTTGCGCACGTGATGGCCTGGCTGGGGATCTGGATCGGGCTCTCGGTGCCGAACACGGAAGCCGCTCAGCAGTTGACGTTCGTGACGATCTTCCCGCTGACCTTCATCTCGAACGTGTTCGTTCCGCCGGCGTCCTTGCCAGGAATCCTGCAGCCGATCGCGGAGTGGAACCCGGTCAGCACGTTGACCGCTTCCACACGGGAGTTGTTCGGAAACCCGAACCCGTATGTCGGTGAGGGCATCCCCGCCCAGCACCCGATCCTGGTGACGGTGGCCTGGATGGTCATCCTGATCGCGATCTTCGCTCCCCTGGCGATCCGGAAGTACCGTAACGCCAGCCGCTGACGGCTGACCGCCATCCACAGGCCGCAGCGTGCCTGCCCCCGGTGTTGTTAGCCTGCCAGCGATCGTCATCGTGACCGCGGGTTGCACGGAGTAACCCGACTCGGGGATGGCGAAGAATCCAGGGGATTACAGCCATGACGCGTTTATCGCATCGTTTCGCCATGCCCATTTTCGGTGCCATGCTCGCACTGATTCCGCTGGGAGCGGCTGCGCCACCGGCCCGGGCTGACACGTGGTGTGAGAAGGCGGACTACGTGGTGATCGGTGCACGCGGCAGCGGCCAGCAGTCAATGGAACCGTGGGGCTGGTACGCGGACACGGTCGGCAGGGCGGTCAATGCCTTCAAGAAGGACGTGGCCAAGAGGTTCGCTCTGATGGATCGTCCCCCGCCGGTCATCAAGGAGATGCCGTTGTCTGATGTGGACTACCCTGCTTCGGGGGCGACATTGGATTTCGCGGTGGCAGCCTTGAAGATGCCGGGGTCGTATTCAGACAGCGTGACGTTGGCTAAGGGTGCCGCTTCGCGCCGCTTCGAGGCGATGATCACTGACTGTCCGGCGAAGACCATGGCCCTCTTTGTTGGCTACTCGCAAGGGGCGCAGGTGACAGCGGACACCTACCAAGACGCCCTTCTGACCCATCCCGACCGGATCGCCGGTGGGATCTTCTACGGCGATCCGTACTTCCGCGGCGACAGCATCTACGGCAGTTCGGGGCGGTGGCCGGGCTCCTTCGATTCGAACCGGCACGGCGGCCTCGGACAACGCCCGGAGTTCCGAGGAGCCACGGGCAGCCGAGTCATATCCACCTGTCACCCCGACGACATGGTGTGTCAGGGGATCCCGGCATGGACCGGTCTGTGTGCCCTGTCGGCAGTGCCCTTGCTGGCGCCCTCATGTGCCAAGGAGGCTGTTGATACACGGGCGCACAACTACACCAGGCCCATCGGTTGGTCCCCGAATCCCAACGACACCGGAGACAACCCCTATGACCTCACGGGTGAGGCAGTCGACAGTGCCCGGCACATCGGGTCGCGGTTGGGCCTGGCCAGGCTCCCCACGGAGGAATACACCGGGGAGCAGGACGTCGTCCTAGTGATGGATTCCACGGCTTCCATGCGCAACGACATCGACAATGCGGTCAAGACGGTCAGAAAGGAGTTCATCGAGAACCCAACGTTCGACCGGGCACGCTTCGGCTTGGTGGAGTACAAGGGCAATTACGATCGGCCATCTGCTCGCACTGTTGTCGGGCTGACCGAGGACAAGACGGCGCTGATCGACGGGATGGTCTCCTTGCGGGCGAACGGTTGTTGCACGGAGCAGGTCCTGGCAGGAGCCGCACTCGGGCTGGACCAGGCCTTCCGGCCGCAAGCGCGCAAGACGGTCGTTCTGTTGGGTGACGAGGACGGAGCGAACCCGGATCCCAACCAGCTCACGACCGAGTCGCTGGCCGAAAAGGCGCAGGAGAAGGGTGCGCGCTTCCTTGCGGTCAACTTCAGCCGGGCCGCCAACAAGATCTTCTCGGACCTGGCCACCGCGACCGGTGGCTACATCATGGAGGCCTTCGGATCGATGGGTATCGCGAGTGCTGTTCCCGCCGAGGACGCCTATGTCGTGGACGACGGTGACGATGATCGCGCGGCAGCGATGGCGACGGGGGGATTTGAGCCGACGGGTGACCCGCTCTATGACGTGATCCGCGGTCTGGATGCCTACCCCACTGTGGAAGTGGCTGTGAGTCCGCTCACCTTCACGGGCCTGCCCGTGGTGTTCTCCTCCAACCCGTCCAGGGATCCCGTCGGGTACATAGCGAACACGGAATGGGACTTCGACAACGACGGCGTCTACGAGGTGTCCGGCAAGCCGGTCGTGACCCGGATCTTCGATACGCCGGGGACTCGAACCATCGGGGTGCGGGTCACCAATGACATCGGACTCCCGGCGGTACGCACGATCAAGGTCACTATCTACGAACGGCCGAAGGAGATCCCTGACCGCGTTCCGCAGGCCCCGCCGGCTCCGACGGTGAAAGCGAGGCACCGGTCCCTGAAACTGACTGTCAATCCGCCCACTGCGGGTCCTGCCTCCGGTGTCTATCGAGTCTTGGACACTGCAACCGATGAGGTGTATGCGGTGATCCCAGCCGATGCCACCGGCATACCGTCGACCAGCGTCACGGTCGGGGGGCTGGACCCCAAGCGCGTCTATCGGATGGCAGTCCAACCTGAGAATGTCGCGGGCTTCGGTCCCATCGGAGCGGTCACCGGTCGGCGACCGTTGGCCAATCAGAGACTATCTGTGAAGCCGACCTCGGGTCGGCTCGTCGTTTCGGTGAAGCCCGAGCTACCCGGGTCCTGGACCGTGCAACTGCAGACTCGAAGCGGCAGCGAGTGGGTTTCCTCACCACGGAGGTATCGGACGCAGGGCACACAGGAGCGTGCGCATATTGGGGTCCCGAACAAGGGTCGCTATCGCGTCGCGGTCCACCGTCAGCGGGGCTTCCCAACGGCGTACTCCGATCCGATCCAGATCGGCCGGTAGACAGACGGGCACACGGCGGTCAGCCCTCGCGCGTGACCGGGCCCTCTTCGCCCAGGTTCACGTTCATGGGCCGCTTGAAGAATCGAGTGACCCACAGCAGCACAAGGATGCCGATGCCGAACCAGATCAGGCCGTAACGGGTCGACTCCGCCGACAGGTAGAGCCACAGGAGCACGGTGAGCATGACGCCCACCCCGGGCAGCACGATGTTGCGCAGGATCTCCTTCGTAGTGTGCACTTGGCGCTTGCGGTATGCGAAGTAGACGATCACCGTCAGGTTGACGAAGGTGAATGCGATCAGGGCACCGAAGTTGAGCAGCGACGCCACGAAGTCCAGGTTCAGCCCGATCGCGAACATCGAGACCAGCCCCGTGAAGATGATCGCGTATGCCGGGGTCTGGAAGGTCGGATGAATGTAGCCGAAGAAGCGTGAGATCGGCCCGCGGCCATTGCGGCCCATGACGTAGAGCAAGCGGGACACCGATGATTGTGATGCCAGGCTGGAGGCCACGGTGGCAGCGAACGCCGCAGCAGTCAGCAGGATCTTGAACAATTGCCCGCCGACCTCGAACGCGATCTGCGGCAGTGCGCTGTTCTCCAGCGATTCCTGGGTGAAGCCCGAGGTGTCGGGGAACAGAGACTGGGTGAACCACGCGGCGACGAAGAAGATCGTGCCACCGATGAGCAGTGCCAGCAGGATAGCCCGCGGCACGGTCGAGGCGTCCTTGGCCTCCTCGGTGTACATGGTGATCGCGTCGAAGCCGATGAAGGAGAAGGCGACGATTGTCGCGCCCGTAATGACGTGGCCCAGATTGACACCCTCATGCCATGCCGGCTCGAAGGAGAGGATGGTGCCGTTGCCCATCCCGTCCATGAGGGCCTTTGCGGCCAGGATCAGGAAGACTCCGATCAGGACCACCTCGAACACCACCAGCGCCATGTTCACGCGGGAAGTATTCGTCATACTCACCAAACACATCGCGGTGATCAGGGCTGCGTAGACCACGACCCAGATCCACTCCGGGGCGTTGGGGAAGAACGAGAACATGTAACTGCGGATGATGAGGGCGTTGACCAGCGGTAGGAGCAGATAATCCAGCAGCGCTGCCCAGCCGATGAGGAACCCAAGGTTCGGGCTCATCGTTTCTGACGTATACGTGTATGCCGAGCCCGCCGAAGGGAAGACTCGTGTCATGCGGCCGTAACTGATCGCCGTGAACATTATGACCACGAGGGCGAACAGGTACGACGTCGGAACCACGCCGCCCGTTTCCTCGGACACGATGCCGAAAGTGTCGAAGACGACGGTCGGGGTCATGTAGCCCAGACCCAGGCCCACGATCGCCCACATGCTGAGAGTTCGCGCCAGATGACCGGTCCCGGTTGTGGCGGCTCCCTGCGTGGTATCGGCCATGATGGCGAGCTCCCTTCCGCATGGGTTCATGCAACTGATGCTCAACATAGGGGATCGGAGGGCTAGATTACTGATGTATGAGGTACATCGTGGGATATGGACCCGAACAACACGGCATCGACGGCATCAATCTGGCTGCCACATTGGCCAGATCTTCGGGGGCTGTCATCGACATGGTGGTAGTGCTGCCGGACGACGGCCCGACGTTTCATATGTACTCGCCGGACCGCGCTTTCAACGAAGAACTGCAGGCGCAAGCTGAGGAATGGCTGGCCGACGGACTCTCTCGCGTGCCGAGTGGGGTGAAGGTCGAGGGGCGGCTGCAGCCCGCCGAATCGATCATTGAAGGGCTTATCGAAGAGGCGGAGAATTCCGAGCGGAGCAGTTCTGACGATCTGATCGTGGTCGGGACCTCACACCGAGTTCGACTCGGCAGTATCGCCGACGCATTGCTCCACGCCGCGTCGGTCCCGGTCGCTCTTGCTCCCGTCGGCTACGAGCCTCAGTCGGGCGTCAGCCGCATCACCTGCGCCACCGGTGTGCGTGAGGGCGACGATGTGCTCTTGGACTACGCCATCAGGCTGGCCGCCAGCTGGAAGGTTCCGTTGCGGCTCATGTCGTTGGTCGCCGTCGGCGAGGGTGGCTCCGAGGAGCGTCGTCAGGAGTGGACCGAATTGGCCAGACTTCACGTCGAGAGCGTCGCGGCAAGGGCCGCCGAGAAGCTGCCTGCGGAGTGCCCCGTGACGACCATCGTTGGACACGGCACTTCCATGGGAGACGCCGTGAGCAGACTCGAGTTCACAGCCAGTGAGGTTGCTGTCGTCGGATCCAGTCGGCTCGCCCAGCCGAAGCGGATCTTCCTCGGCCGTACCGCCAACAAGATCATGCGAGTGCTGTCAGTGCCGATGATCGTAGTTCCCCGCGACTTCGAGCACGATCCCGCCTGACGTGGCTGGTGGCGCTACTCCTGCTCCGGGTCGACCTCATGCATGCCGAAGGCGTCGGGGTCGCCCTCGGGGATGTCCGTCAGGTCAGCGTCGGGGACATCAGTGAGGTCGGCGTCGCTGATGATCTGGGCCTCCGTACTCGGTCCGGAACCGCCGTCACCGGGCACCTGTGCCTCGGCCAACGCGTCGTCCGGAATCTCTCCGGTGATCGGAGTCTCGAGATTCGCCATGTCATTGGATTCGCTCATGCCGGTTGCTACCCGTCACCCGCGGGCGTAGTCAGGGTCGCGTGTCGTACGTGCGCGTTACCGTCGAAATGACCGAATAGGCAGGGGAGCGGATGAGTGATCTGCAGGAGATGGCCGAAGAGGATCTGTGGACAGCGCTGACGCAGGCATCCGGCCGCGAGCGTATCGACGTGCTGTTCGAGCTGGCGAATCGGGCATCGAGTCGCCGCGATTACGACCGGGCGCTGACGCTGTGGCAGGAGGTCGAGTCCACCGCTGCGCAGCTCGGCGATATCGGTCAGGCGGCCACCGCCATGCGGCTGCAGGGGGCTGCCTGCTTCAGTGCAGGCGACGTCGACGCGGCTGTTCAGACGTACCAGCGAGCAGCCGCAGCCTACGGTGAGGCTGCAATGAGCCGGGATGCCGCAAGCGTTCTGTGGTGCTTGGCGGACTGCTATCGGGTCCTGGGGGATGTAGAGGCGCAACTTTCAGCGGCCGTTCAAAGCCGGGAGCTCGCGGAGTTCGAGGGTGAGCGCACCGTCGCTGGTGACGCCTGTTTCTTGCAGGCGCGGGCTCTGTACCTGTTGAACCGAGATGAGGAAGCCTTGGTGGTCTGCCGAGCCGGTCGGGACCACTTCCGGACGGCAGAGCGCCCGGATCTGGTCGCGGTCGTCGACGACTTCGCGGTGTCTGTACACCTGTTCCTCGGTCACCTCGACGAGGCGTTAGAACTGGCCCGGGGATGTTTGGTGCTGGCGAATGTGTCCTCGTCCACGGCGGATGATCGGTACGCGCGCTATCGATTGGCCGAGGTCTTTCTGCGTCGTGGGGAGGCCGAGCAGGCGTTGGGCCAGGCCGAACAGGCCCTTACTGCCTATCGGCAGGCCGACGACTTCGTGGGGGCGGCGCGGTGTGAGCAACTGCGGGCCGAGGCGTTCTTCGAACGCGAGGACCTGCCGGCCGCCCTCGAGGCCTTCGCCAACGCGTGGGTGCTGTTCGATGCGACGGGCAGGGACGCTGAGGGCTTGCGCTGTGACACCCGTCGGGCGGTGGCCCTTCACTACGCCGGTGACTACCGACAGGCGGCGCGGACCAACGAGCGTTTGGTCCACGCGTTCGGGCAGGCGGGCGACCAGCCAGCCGTGCGGTGGAGTGTCGTGCGCTGGTTGGACAACCTGCGCCAGGACCAGCAGTTCGAACAATGCCGCCGGATCGCGGAGGAGCATACGAGTCTGTGGCCGCCCGATGCGACGGCCGAGGACGCGAGTTACCGGGAGTTCCTGGGCGTGTACTCCCTTGCCCTGGAGCAGACCGGTCATGTCGACCGGGCCACGGAGATCGCCAGCCAGGTCATTGCTCAGACCCCGGCTCGGGAAGCGAGTCTCGGTACGGCCTACTGCTATGAGGTGCGTGGTCGGTCGCGGCTCGACAGTGACGAACCGGGAGCCGGGCAGGACTTCTCGCATGCCATCGCCCTGCACCTGGTGCAGGGGAACACCGACCGGGCCCGCGAACTCAGCCAGTATTTCCTGCCGGCTAACGACAGCCTGCGTAAGCATGCTGGCGACGAGGTTCCGGTGAGTCCCGAACACGGGTGAAACGTGCCCTGTTCTTAGACCGGGCGCGTTTCACCACTGTCCCCCAGGGTCGCGCTCGGCTCGTCGCCCGCGAAAGGATCCTGGGCCGCGGTGCTCGTCATGGTGTCTTCGCTATGGGCTTGGTCGGCGGCGTCACGTTCACGCCTATCGGAGGTCATGCCGGCCCTTTACCCGGCACCGACTCAATGATGCTGCATCGACGGCGTGGTCTGCTGGCCCTGAATTCAACCCACTGCTCGGAGTAGCCTGAAGGGTGCGTTCGCCAAGGGGAGGCACATCATGGACGACGCCGCGCAGATCTGCTCCGAGTGCTCGCACCCGTTGCATCCCGAGGACAAGTTCTGCGCGGAGTGTGGGCATCCCGCGCCCGAGCGAATCGCCAACCAGGACGTTGAGATTGACGTCGAAGCGCCTCCACCGAAAGCGGTTGTCGCGACAGCGAGGCGCAAACCCAGGTTCTGGGTCATCCTTGGTGGCGTTGCCGCGATCGGCATCATCCTGATCGGGGCCGCCTGGTGGGGCCTCAGTCAGAACAGTGCAGCGAAGGATGAATACGAAGCCTCCACCCCAGTGCTCATGGGGACGTTGGACGATATGTCAGCGGCTCAGAGCACGACGATGGTGCGAGATGTCGCCGAGCAGGCGGCTACTCAGGTGACATCGATTGATGCTGTCCTCGACAGTGACCCCGCGGCAAAAGGTGCCGATCGACTCACGACGCTACGCGACGCCCTGGGAGCGCTAGCTGCGCTCACGGAATACACCCAGGACAACACGGCCGTGTGGACCGATAATCGCGAAGTACTGGTGTCGAACCTCGACACGCTCAGCTCTTATGGTGACCCAACCCTGGAGGCGAGCGCCCAGGGTGACGACGCCGTACGCACCCTCGATGACCTGACTGACCGCGTTGACAAGGAGATGGCTCGGTACAAGCGGCAGGTCAAGAAGGCCCGCCTGGCTGCGCAGGCGCAGCGCGCCGATGTGCGGTCTTACCACGCTCAGATGGAACCGTTGATTGATAGGTACACCGCGCTGCGCAACGACACCGGGACCTTCGTCGGCCGCATGGACAGCGAGCAGATGTACATGTTCGAAGTCACGGAGTACTTCTCCCAGGCCGCCGAGGACCGACGCGAGATCGCCAACAGTATGGCTGCCCTGCGACCGCCGACAGACCTGCGAGGTGTGCATGGCCGGATCGTCACGGTGCTGGGTGACGGTGCGGATGCCATCGACGCTGCGGTGGGCGCGCTCGACAACGCCGAGTGTTTCTACGGCGAGTGCTACTTCGAATTCAACTCTCAGTGGCAACAGTTCCAGGACGAATCCGACCGCATCACGCTGCGCTACGGCCAGGCCTATGACGCTTGGCAGGCAGCGATCCGGGTGGCCCAGCGTCAGGCTAAAGGCGCGGAGCTTCCGCCAGAACCTCAATTGTAGAAATGTCCGGGGGGTGGCCCTCAGCGCGAGCGGGGAGGCTCCACCAACAC
>Ga0116175_1000798_pt1 | contig 21185 bp, 18 predicted proteins | sample AD_UKC125_MetaG_FD_89802 | JGI IMG/M metagenome (GOLD analysis project Ga0116175, IMG submission 89802) | Active sludge microbial communities of municipal wastewater-treating anaerobic digesters from USA - AD_UKC125_MetaG | ecosystem: Engineered > Bioreactor > Anaerobic > Digestate | place: USA... | reverse complement strand
GCGTGATTCGTTGAATACGCGCAGGCCACGCGACCACAGGTCGAGCTGCGCCCGGCCCAGGGTGGCGCCGGTGAACGTGTCCGACCAGCCGCGGGTGGCGTGTTCGGCGAGACTGCACGCCGAGGCGATGATGGTTTCCGGCGCACGGTGCGTCTGAATCACCAGTGCATCGGGGTACACCTCGAGCAGTGCGTCGAGGGCGAACAGGTGGCTCGGGTTCTTGAGCACCCACCGGCGTTCGGGGTCGTTGGATCCGATGAGCTGCAGGTTTCGGCGATGCCGGGCGTAGGCGGGTGCCCAATCCTGGCCGGCCAGCCACCGCGAGTACGACGGGAGATGGGCCAGGCATTCGTAGGACACCGACATGACGCTCTGCCGCAGGAGCTGCCAGCATTCCTCCACCTCGTCGGCGGCCATGTAGTGCAGTCCCATGAACTCGGGATCGTCGATGTGGTGCTTGGCGAACGATGCCTGGAGCTGGGCGAACACCGGATTTGCCGCCCAGCTCTCGCGCGGCGGTCGCGGTTGTGGCCATTGCGTCAGCCACATCTCCAGGCCCTGATGAGCGGGGTCGGCGGTGAGCAACCGGTGCAGGGCGGTGGTGCCCGTGCGCGGCAGGCCGGTCACGAATACCGGGCGTTCGATACGCACATCGGCGTACCCCGGGTCGGTCTGCCACGCGGCCTCGCTCAGCAGCCGGGCGATGAGTGCGCCCTTGAGAAACACGCGCGCCGTCTTGCTGCCCGTCGGCGTCAGGTGTGCCTCTCGCGCATACGAATCGAGCAGAATCCGGAGCGGCTCGAGATAGCTGTCCTCGCCGAAGTCGGTCAGCCCGGTGGCCCTGGTTGCCGCGGCGTGCAGATCGTCGAGCGTGCCGACTGTCGTCGTATGCGCCGACGGATGATCAGCCATGGTATTCACCGCAGTTCACATCGAGGGTGTGACCGGTTACCGCACGGGCCATCGGGGAGGCCAGGAATACGACGGCGTCGGCGATCTCGTCAGGTTCGGGAAGCCGTTTGAGATCGGAGCGGGCCGCGGTCTGCTCATACACCTGCTCGGGGGTGATCCCGTACTTGTCGGCGACCTGGCCGAAGTACCACTTGAGCTGGTCGTCCCAGATGTAGCCGGGGGCGACCGAGTTGATCCGGATACCGCGGTCCCCGAGTTCGGTGGCCAGCGTCTGCGACATCGCCAGCAGCGCAGACTTGGCGAGTTTATAACTGCCATAACGAGGTTCAGAATGCCGGATGACCATCGAGTTGATGTTGACGATCGCGCCGGAGGCCTCGGCGAGCGGCTCGGTGAATGCCTTGATGACGCGAAGGGTGCCGAGCACCGTCAGGTTCAGGCTCTCGGTGATCTGGTCGAAGTCGGTGCGGGCCAGCGGTTTCATCGACGGGAGGGCGAAAGCGTTGTTGATCAGAACGTCGGCCCTGCCGAACCGTTCGATGACACGCTCACGGAGGTTGTCGACGGCGGCGGCGTCGGTGATGTCGGTGGGCACCACCAGGGCGTCAGCCCCGATGTCGGCGGCGATCTCGGTCAGGCGCGATTCGGTGCGGGCGGCCAGCACGACCGCGGCCCCCGCCCGGGCCATCCGCGTGCAGATCGCCCGGCCCAGGCCGGGGCCGACACCCGAGACCACCACCACCTTGCCCGCCAGCAACCCGGTCATCCCAGCATCCTGTCCGCGAAGGCCTGCTGTCTGGCTGCGATACGCCTGTGCCACCCGGCCTCGTCGATACGGTTGGCGGCGTACTCGGGCAGGTGCGCCGCGATGTCTTCGAAGGCGACGACCTGCGCCGACGGCCCCAGTTCAGGCCCGATCGGCTCGTCGACACGCTGCCAGCGGAATTGCAGGATGCCCCGGGATCTGCCGGTGGTCTCGACCCAATTGCAGACACCCGGATCACGCGCGGAAACCACCAGCCTGATCATTCCGTCGGAATCCACCTGCGCCTGTTGCGTAGTGAGGCTCGTCTGATGATTCACATAGTCCAAGGACACGTACCACATGCTGCCGAGCTGAAATCCCTGGTAGGGAGCGTCCGAACGTGGCACCGTGATGATCATCGCCTCGTCGTCGGCAAGCCGGTAGTGACCGACCGAGGAGAACTGTGTGCGCAGGCCGCCGGGGGTCAACCGCGGCGAGGTGAACGTGTTGACCGGTTCGTCGAGATAGAACCAGCGCGGGAAGTTGAACCAGGTGGTGATGCGGGACAGCAACATCTTGCCCGCCACTGAATACCTACGGGACACCCGGGCCAGGTCGGTGTCCGGCGGAGCGGTACCTCGGGTGTCGACGCGCTGGATCGAGATCGAACCCTTGCGTTCGGTCCAGTCGCCATACACCTCGCGCACCGCCAACATCGATGCGCCCTCGCCGAGCACGAAGTAGTTGTCCGGGCGCGCACCCGTGGGTTCGGGGCCGAAGGTGAGGCGGAACGAGCCGTCCGCGGCGATGGTGATGCGTCGGTCGTCGAAGGCATCGTCGCCGCCGGGCACGTTGGTGGCGGTGTAGTCGCCACGCAGAATCTGGAAACTGAGATCGACGGTGCTGCCACGTGTTCCGCGGACCTCGTAGGTTCCGTCCGGTTCGACATCCGCGTGGTAGTAGAGGGTGTCGGGATTGTCGAGCCCCATCTTGGTGCTCGGCCCCGTCGAGGTGACGAAATTGGGATGCGAACGCTGCCGTGCCCGGGCCAGCTGGATGACCGCGGCGATGCTACCGGCGAGGTAGTCCAGGCCATCGGCCAGGTCGAGTTCGGTGTCGATGAATTCGGCTGAGGTGATGAGCTTTTCGGCCTCGCCGATCGCCGCTGTGAGTGGAGCGGTCACCGTCGCATCGCTGGTCATGGTTTCTGTCTACGCCTTTACAGCCAGGTGTCGGTGCCGTTCCAGGTGAGAAAATCCTCGAGTTCGGCCTCGACCGGATGGACGCGGGGGTGTTCGGTGGACAGGTAGCCGCCGCGGTAGAACAGAAGCGGCTTGTCCTGCAACAGGTCGCCGAGCACGATGGCACGGCCGATGACGATGTGATGGTCGCCGCCGTCCTCCACCCGCTCCACGTCACATTCCACCCAGGTCAGGCTGTGCCGGATCACCGGCAGCCCGGCCGGTGACCGGTCCCAGGTGATCGAGGCGAACTTGTCGCCGCCCGGGGCACCGAACGTGGCACTGACCTCCTGTTGCCGGTTGGCCAGGACATTGACCACGAATCTGCCGGTCTGCTCGATCACCTTCCAACTGCGGGAGGTCTTCATCGGACAGAACAGCACCAGCGGCGGGTCCAGAGACAACGCGGCGAACGACTGGCAGGCGAAACCGACCGGGTTGCTATCGCCGTCGGTCGTGGAGATGACGGTCACGCCCGTGCAGAACTGTCCCATCGCGGTGCGGAACTGCCGGGACGTGAACTCCGTGGTGCCGTAGGGTGATTGACTCACGGTGGTCAGCCCTTGTATCCGATGGTGAAGTCATGACCCCACAGGCTGGCCGCCGTCGACTCCCGCGCCACCCAGTCGCCGTCCTCCACGGTCATTCCCTCGCAACCGAATTCGACATCGAATCCACCAGGGGTCTTCATGTAGAACGAGAGCATCTTGTCGTTGACGTGCCGGCCGAGCGAGGCCGACATCGGCACCTTCTTGCGTAGCGCGCGGTCGAGCGCCAGACCGACGTCATCGGAGTTCTCGACCTCCACCATCAGGTGCACGATGCCGGTGGGGTTCGGCAGCGGAAGGAACGCCAGCGAATGATGTCGCGGATTGCAGCCGAGGAACCGCAGCCACACTGAACTGCCGGGTTCGCGGCCGGCGAGTTCACCCGGCAGCCGCATCGAGTCACGAAGCCGGAAGCCAAGGACGTCGCGGAAGAACTCGAGCGTCGCCTTGTCGTCGGGGCAGGTGAGCACCACATGGCCGAGGCCCTGTTCGCCGGTCACGAACCGGTGCCCGTACGGACTGACGATCCGCCGGTGTTGCAGCGCCACACCGTGGAACACCTCCTGGGTGTTACCCGCGGGATCGTCGAAGACGATCATCTCGACGACACAGCGTTCGGCGAGTTCCTCGTCCTTGCCCTCCCGGAAGATGACCCCGGCCGCCGACAACCTGTCCCGGACGTCCTGCAGCGCGGCGGCGTTGGCGCATTCCCAGCCGGCACTGCCCAGGTGGTCGCGGTCGGACGGGACGATCACCAGCCGGGCCGGAAAGTCGTCCATCCGCAGATAGAGGTTGTCGGGGTTGGTGCCTTTGCCCTCGACCATGCCGAGGATCTTGAGGCCGTAGTCGCGCCAGGCGGCGATATCGGTCGCCTCGATACGCATGTACCCCAGTGAGCGGATCGGGCCATCTACGGTCATTGCTATTCTCCTGCTTGCGGTTTCGATATCTCTAGACGTTCGCCACCCCTACACCATCGAGTCGCCGATGGGGATGCCGAACTCACCGTTGCCGAATGCGGTGTAGGCGCGTTCGGGATCGTTGGCGGCGTGCACGCGACCGCCGTGAGCGTCGCGCCAGAACCGCTGGATGGGCGAATCCAGGTTGAGGGCGCCGCCACCGGAGTTCTCGAACAGCAGATCGATGGACGCGACGGCCCGGGCGGTGGCACGCACCTGGTCGCGACGGGCCGCGAGCCGCAACTCCATCGGGATCTCCTCCCCGGCGAGGATCAGGTCGTATTCGGACTGCAGGTTGCCGGACAACTGACGCCAGGCGGCATCGATGTCGCTGGCGGCCGCCGCGATCCGGACTTTGGCGAACGGATCGTCCTTGCTCTTCTCACCGGCGTACGCGGCGCGCACCCGCTTGCCCTGATGCTCGACGTGCGCGTTGTAGGCGCCGTAGGCCATGCCGACGACGGGCGTCGAGATGGTGCTGGGATGGATGGTGCCCCAAGGCATCTTGTAGACCGGCGCGGTATTGCGCTCAAGACCGGGGCTCTGATAATTGGCCATCGTGCGCATACTCAGCACGCGGTGGCGGGGTACGAACACATCCTTGACCTCGAGCGTGTTGGAGCCGGTGCCCTTGAGACCCACCACATGCCAGACATCCTTGATGGTGTAGTCCGACCGCGGGATCAGGTAGCTCACGAAGTCGACCGGACGACCGTCCTTAATCACCGGGCCGCCGACGAACGCCCAGTCGGCGATGTCGCAGCCGGAGGAGAACGCCCAGTTGCCGTTGACCTTGTACCCGCCCTCGACGACCTCACCCATGCCCATCGGGGCGTACGAGGAGGAGATGCGCACCGACGGGTCGGCCCCCCACACGTCCTCCTGCGCCCGCTGGTCGAACAGACCCAGATGCCAGTTGTGGATGCCGATGATGCCGGCGACCCAGCCGGTGGAACCGCAGGCGCTCGCCAGCCGCCGCACGGCCTCGTAGAAGCTGACCGGATCGACCTGGTAGCCGCCCCATTGCTCGGGCTGCATCAGCTTGAAGAAGCCCGCCTCATCGAGGTCGCGCACCGTCTCCTCGGGCATCCGGCGCAGTTCCTCGGTACGCGCGGCGCGCTGTTCGATCTCCGGGAGCAACGCGCTGATGTTGTCGAGAACGCGCTGCGCATCGGCGCCACGGACCCCCGCGTCCCCGTATCCGCTGCCTACCTGTGAACGGCCTGCTGGCATGTGCCTGCTCCTTCGTTGCGTTCGACCGTCCGGGACACTTCGTCTCCGACGACCCGGTCGTGAACCGATGGTTGATCGATACCCAGATTAGAACACGTTCTATTTCTTGTCGAGTACACCCCTACACTGGCTCCTGCCAGGACCAATTGCCCCAACAGTGAACACTGACCACCACAGTTCTGTAACGTGTTCTAATATGGGCCACGTAACGTAGACCCGTCACCGAACCAGGATGGAGCCTCCGACGATGACCGTAACGCCAGCCCCCGCCGCCACCGGCCCCCAGCGCGAGTATCGGGAAATCGACACCGGAACACCACCGACCCGCTTTGCCCGCGGCTGGCATTGCCTCGGACTTGTCGACGAATTCACCGACGGTAAACCGCACTCGATAGAGATCTTCGGCACCAAACTTGTGGTGTGGGCCGACGACGAAGGACAGGTCAATGTCCTGGACGCGTATTGCAGACATATGGGCGGCGACCTGTCGCAGGGCGAGATCCGCGACGGCAACGTGGCCTGCCCGTTCCACGGCTGGAAGTGGAAAGGCAATGGCCGCTGCGCCGGCGTGCCGTACGCCAAGCGCAGCCCCAAGCTCGCCAAGACCCGCACCTGGCAGACGATGATCCGCAACGGTCAGGTATTCGTCTACAACGATCCCGAGGGCAACCCCGCTCCGGACGATGTCAGCATCCCCGAACTTACCGAGGTCGGGTCGGACACGTGGACCGGATGGACGTGGAACCGCATGGTGATCGAGGGCTCCAACTGCCGCGAGATCATCGACAACGTGGTCGACATGGCGCACTTCTTCTACGTGCACTTCGCCCTGCCGGACTACTTCAAGAACGTCTTCGAGGGCGAGACCGCCGCGCAGTACATGCGCTCGCATGGCCGGCCCGACGTCGACCTGGGCGGCAGCAACTACGTTGACAGCAAACTCGAATCGATCGCCGCGTATTACGGACCGTCGTACATGCTCAACCCGATGGTGCAGTACTACGGCGGCTTCGCGATCGAGACCATCCTCACCAACTGCCATTACCCCCGCGACGCCAATTCCTTCGTGCTGATGTTCGGCGTCATGGCCAAGATCCCCGACGGCCTGACCACCGCCCAGGCCGAGAAGATGGTCGGAAAAATCACCAAGGGCATCGAGGTGGGCTTCCTGCAGGACGTGGAGATCTGGAAGAACAAGACCCGCATCGAAAACCCGCTCCTGGTGGAGGAGGACGGCCCCGTCTACCAGCTGCGCCGCTGGTACGAGCAGTTCTATGTGGACAAGGCCGACGTCACCGACGACATGACACAACGCTTCGAATACGAGATCGACACCTCCAAGGCCGTCGAGAACTGGAACATCGAGGTACAGGAGAACCTGCGGCGCAAGCAGGAGGAAGAGGCACGGAGCGAGGCCGAAGAGGTCGGCGCCGGAACCACATCCGGGTAGACCGACATCCCTCCGGATACGACGAAAGGCACAACGATGACCCGCACCGTGGGCCCCGCCGACCGGACTGATGCACCCCCACCCGGTACATCCCCACCCGGTACATCGCCACCCCCCGCACCCCTACCCGCCGGCCACCTGCCCACGGCCGCCGTTCGGCGCGGTTCGTGGGCCAAGGCACCCGATTTCGCCGACGATCCCGCCCACGCCGCGGCGGTCGCACGCGCCACCGAGTGCGACCGCGAGCACTATCTGCGCGGCGGCATGACCGAGATCGAATGCCGGACGTGCCATGCGTGCGTCCTGGTGAAAAAGACCAGCTCGTACCACACGAGCGTGCAGTGGAACGCACAAGCACGCGCCAAATGCAACGAGCTCGAACACATTCGCCGAACCGGGGGCAATCCCGCGTTGATGCCGACCTGCTCCCGGATGTCGGCGAGCATCGACCACGGGGTGGCCGAAGGTATCGTCCCGGCCGAGTCCCCCGCCGTCGATCCCGACGGCTACTGGTGAGCACCAACGCCTTTCGTGACCCTTGTGCCAGAAAGTAGAACATGTTCTACTCGATGGGTGAGCATCAGCACCCCGGCGGGAGCCGTGACGGACGACCCGGTGACCCCCGACCCGGTCGCACCGGTCCCGGACCCCAAGACCGAGATCCTTTCCGCACCACTGCGTAACTCGTTCGACTACACCCGATCACTCGGTCCGGTGCTGAGCCGGTTCGCGCTGGCGCTGCGCGACGGCCACATCCTCGGCAGCCGGTCCGCCGACGGCCGGGTGTTCGTTCCGCCCACCGAGTTCGATCCGGCCACCGGCGCGGCGAGCACCGATCTGGTGGAGGTGGCCCCCACCGGCACCGTCACCACTTGGACCTGGCAGGCAGAGCCCACAGCGGGACAACCGCTTTCCGAACCGTTCGCGTGGGCACTGATCACCCTCGACGGCGCCGATACTGCCCTGCTCCACGCCGTGGCCTGCGAGCCGGGACAGATCAGTACCGGCGCAAGGGTTCACGCGGTGTTCCGGGCCGCCCGAACCGGACGAATCGACGACATCAGCCACTTCCAGCTCGGCAGTCCTGCTGGTCGGGCCCCGGCCGGCCCCCTCGGGCCGGCCGAACCCGACCATCCGCAGGTGATCATCACCACCCGGATCGAATCGAATATCGACCACTGCGCCACAGCATGGGAATCGGACTACCTGCGCGCGCTCAAGGCGGGCAAGCTCATCGGCTCGCGGATCGGGTCGGGAATCGACGCCGGGCGTGTCTACTTCCCGCCACGCGGAGAAAGTCCCGCCGACGGCGCACCCGCCGTCGAGAGAGTGGAGCTGCCCGACACCGGCATCGTCACCACCTTCTGCATCGTCAACGTGCCGTTCACCGGCCAACGCATCAAGCCGCCCTACGTGGCCGCGTACGTACTCATCGACGGCACCGACATTCCCGTGCTGCACCTGATCCTCGACTGCCCCGCCGACGAGGTCCGCATGGGCATGCGTGTGCGTGCGGTCTGGGTGCCCGAAGACCGGCGCGAGCTGTCGATGGGCAGCATCAGCCACTTCACACCCACCGGCGAACCCGACGCCGACTACCAGTCCTACCGCGACCACGTCTAGCCAACAGGAGAACCAGTGACCTTCCCCCGCATCGCGGTCGTCGGGTTCGCCCACAGCCCGAACGTCGCCGCCACCCACGGCACCACCAACGGTGTCGAGATGCTGCGCCCCTGCTTCGACAAGCTGTACGCGCAACTCGGCATCACCCGCACCGACATCGAATTCTGGTGCAGCGGATCATCGGATTACCTGGCCGGCCGGGCATTCTCGTTCATCTCCGCAGTCGACTCGATCGGTGCGATGCCGCCGATCAACGAATCACACGTCGAGATGGACGCCGCCTGGGCGCTGTACGAGGCATGGATCAAGATCGCCACCGGCGAGGTGGAACTGGCCCTGGCGTACGGGTTCGGAAAATCCTCGGCCGGCGACGCCGACCGCATCCTCACCCTGCAAACCGACCCGTACACGGTGGCACCGCTATGGCCCGACGCCCGCGCGCTGGGAGCACTACAGGCCCGCGCCGGCATCGACTCCGGCGCCTGGACCGAGGCCGACATGGCTGCCGTCGCCGCCCGCACCTTCGGCGGCGACACCGACGACCTGCTCGCCGCCGACTACGTGGCCGATCCGCTTCGCGCACACGACATCGCCCCCTACGCCGACGCGGCCGGCGCGGTGATCCTCGCCTCCGAGCGCCGGGCCCGCGAACTGGTGGCCAACCCGGCGTTCATCACCGGCTGGGATCATCGCATCGACTCCCCCAACTTCGGTGCGCGCGACCTGACCATCTCGCCGTCGACCTCGCTGGCCGGCGACACCGCGTTCGGCGACACATCACGCGCCGTCGACGTGGCCGAGATCCACGCATCGTTCACCCATCAGGAACTGATCGTCAACAACGCTCTGCGTCTGCCCGACTCGGTGCGGATCAACCCGTCCGGCGGATCATTGGCCGGGAACGCGCTGTTCTCGGCCGGCCTGCAACGAATCGGATACGCCGCACACGAAATCCTGACCGGCAACGCCGGCACCGCAGTCGCGCACGCATCGAGCGGGCCACTGCTGCAACAGAACATGGTGGTCACACTGGCCGGGGAGAGCAACCGATGAGCAAGAACAGGGCCGCGATCCTCGGCACCGGACAAACCACATACGTCGCCAAACGGCACGACGTCACCATGTCGGGCATGGTCCGCGAAGCCATCGACGCCGCCCTCACCGACGCGCGCACATCCATCGACGACATCGACGCCATCGTCATCGGCAAGGCACCCGACCTCTTCGAAGGCGTGATGATGCCGGAACTGTTCATGGCCGAATCGATCGGCGCCGTGGGCAAACGGCTGATCCGTGTACACACCGCCGGCTCGGTCGGCGGATCCACCGCGAACGTCGCCGCGTCCCTGATCTCCTCGGGCATACACCGCCGAGTGGTCGCGGTGTCGTGGGAAAAGCAATCCGAATCGAACGCGATGTGGGCGCTGTCGCTGCCGGTGCCGTTCACCAAGCCGGTCGGCGCAGGCGCCGGCGGATTCTTCGCACCGCATGTCCGCGCGTACATCCGGCGTTCCGGTGCGCCGATGGACACCGGCGCTATCGTCGCCACCAAGGACCGTCGCAACGGGGCGCTCAATCCGCTCGCCCACCTGCATCAGCCCGACATCACCGTCGACAAGGTGATGAGTTCGCAGATGCTGTGGGACCCGATCCGCTACGACGAGACCTGCCCGTCGTCCGACGGCGCGTGCGCGGTCGTGATCGGCGATGAACAGGCCGCCGATGATGCTGTGGCGGAAGGTAATCCGGTGGCCTGGGTCCATGCCACGGCGATGCGCACCGAACCGCTGTTCTTCGCACACCGCAACGTGGTGAATCCACAGGCCAGCCGGGACGCGGCGGCCGCACTGTGGAAGGCGGGCGGGATCAGCAACCCGATCGAGGAGATCGACGCCGCCGAGATCTACGTACCGTTCTCGTGGTTCGAGCCGATGTGGCTCGAAAGCCTCGGCTTCGCCGCCGAGGGCGAGGGATGGAAACTCACCCAGGCCGGCGACACGGCGATCGGCGGCACACTGCCCGTCAACGCCTCCGGTGGGGTGTTGTCGTCGAATCCGATCGGCGCGTCGGGAATGATCAGGTTCGCCGAGGCCGCGATCCAGGTGACGGGCAAAGGCGGTGCCCACCAGGTCGACGGTGCCCGCAAAGCGCTGGGCCACGCGTACGGCGGCGGTTCACAATACTTCTCGATGTGGCTCGTGGGGGCGGACAAGCCTTCGCACTGATACCTCGGCTTGTCCGCAGTTCGTCCGCCCCCACGATGTCGACTGTGGGGGCGGACATCGTTTTCTCACCGGGTTTCGAGGCTCATCGCCTGGCGGCTCTTCGCACCTCAACCGGCGAAGAAGCGGCTTTCACACCTCACAGCGGCGCGGCGGAGCCGACCAACCGTCGCGGCTCGACCGGTGACGTCACCAGGCGCTGGTTGAGCTGCGAGCCGGCGAGCCTCGAAACCCGGTGAGGTCACGGTGTCGGCGAGAACCGGTCCCGGAGAGCGGACTTGTTGACCTTACCCATGGGCAGGCGGGGCAGGCTGTCGGCGAACTCCAGTTGTTCGGGGCATTTGAAGCGGGCCAGGCCACCGGTGTGGCAGTAGGCGCTCAGCTCGGCGAGGGTGAGTGTGGCATCAACGGCCAGAACGACCACAGCACAAGCACGTTCACCGGTACGCGGGTCGGGAAGGCCGATGACGGTAGCGTCGGCGACGGCCGGATGGGTGAGGATGACCTCCTCCACCTCACCTGCGGAGATATTCTCGGCGTTGCGGATGATGATGTCCTTGCGGCGGCCGTCGATGTGGATGTGGCCGAGTTCGTCGATGAAGCCGAGATCCCCCGTACACAACCAGCCGTCGTCATCGAACACCCTGGCGTCGAGTGATCGGTCGATGTAACCGGAGAACAGTTGCGGACCTTTGAGTCTGAGTTCACCGTCGACGATCCGGACCCGCACACCGGGCATCGGCGGACCCACCGACCGGCCGATGTCGGGGTCGTCGAAGCTCTGACTGGTGGCGACGGGGAACTCGGTCATTCCCCATGCGTCGAGGACGGCGCCGTGACATCCCCCGTCGCTTCGCTCGCCGTCACATCCCCCGTCGCTTCGCTCGCCGCGCCCGAACACCTCGCGCAGCTCGCGCTGCACCTCCTGCGGGGTGGGTGCGCCGCCCGCGATGAAACCACGCAGGTCGGGAAACAGCGGCGAATCCCCATGGGCGCGTTGGGCGGAGATGTAGGCGTGAAAGAACGGCATCGCCGAGCCGAGGTTGGTGCTGCCGTGGTCGGCCATCCGGTACGGCGTGCGCTCCGGATCCCAGGTGTCGAAAAGCACCAGCCGGCAACCTGTTCGCAGGGCGGCACCGAGCATGGCGATACCACCGATGTGGGCCAGCGGCCATGGGATGGGCAGCACCGAGGTGGTGTCGGTACGCTGACCGTCGGTTATGCCGTTCGACGAGGCGATGACGGAGCGGTCGGTATGCCGTACCCCCTTCGGGGCGGCTGTGGTACCGGACGTGTAGTAGATCCAGCGGACCGGCCCGGCATCCGAAACCTGCGGCGGCGGAGGAAGTTCGCTACGATCCCCGACCGGAAGTCGCAGCCCGGTGCCGACCGTGTCGAGGTCGATCACGAGTGCCCGTCGCTCGGGGTGTCGCGCGAGGAATGCCTCGGCGATGTCGGCGTGCCGATAGCCCTTCCACCGCTCCGGCACGATGAGCACCGCCGCGTCGACCTGCTCGACCATGAACTCCACCTCACGCTCGCGCAGGAGCGCGATGATCGGGTTCTGGACCACGCCGAGCCGGGCACACGCGGCCATGAGGACGGCGGCCTCGAGGATCGTCGGTAGCTGCCAGCTGACCACGTCGCCGAAGGCCACCCCGCGTTCGGCCAGACCCGCCGCCGCATCCTCGGCGGCATCGCGCAGCTGGGCGGCGGTGAGGGCGCGGCCGTGGTCGTCGGCGAGGATCACCGCGTCGGGACGCAGACGGGCCGATTGTTCGACGAGGTCCCAGAGGCCGGTGATCTCGTCGATGCCGATGACGCCGGGACGGGGCCGTGCGGCGGGGCCGGTCACGATCTGGTCGGCTGCGGAGTGTGGGGCCATGGCGTCCAGTGTCGCAGAGAGAGGCGGCTTACCGGAAGGGCGACGGTAAAGGCGGGAGATCCGGTGGAAGGTCCCCCTCCACCGACGGAAGGTCCCCCTCCACCGGTGGAGGGGGACTCGACCGGTGGAGGGGGACTCGACCGGACACGGGGTGGGTCAGTCGACCTTGCGGAAGGAGTTCATGGTCTTCTCGACCTCCCAGAAGGCGCGGATGGCGGCAAGTTTGCCGTCGGGGTCGGCGCGGTAGGTGAAGACACCACGCGATTCGGTGATGTGGCCGGCGATGCGGGTGACGATGGTGCCGATGTAGGCCACCTCGTTGCCGCAGATGATCTCCTCGTCGAACCGGAAATCGATGCTTTCGGTGGTGGCGATCGATGTGTCCCAGAATCCCGCGATGGCCTCGTGCCCACGGAAACCGACACCGTCGGGATCGAACATCGACGGTCCGACAGGGTCCTCCACCGAACCGTCGGCGGCGAAGTTCTCTACCCAGGCATCCTTGTCACGGGCAGCGACCAGTTCGCGCGAACGCCGCCCGGCGACGACCGCGGGATGGTTCTCGCGGTCGATGCCGAGGTAGGCCGGGGTGTCGTGGACCGGGGTGTCGTGGGCCGGGGTCACGACTGCGTGCCGTAGTCGACGCGCATCTCCTTGACACCGTTGATCCAGCCGTGGCGCAGGCGTTTCGGGTCTTCGAGACGGGTGATGTCGGGCACGATGTCGGCAATCGCGTTGAACATCAGGTTGATCTCCATGCGGGCCAGGTTGGAGCCGACGCAGAAGTGCGAGCCGTTGCCGCCGAAACCGACGTGTGGGTTGGGGTCGCGCAGGATGTTGAACGAGAACGGATCCTCGAACACCTCCTCGTCGAAGTTGGCCGAGCCGTAGAACATGCCGACGCGCTCACCCTCCTTGATGTCAACGCCGCCGACCTGGGTGTCGCGCTTGGCGGTGCGCTGGAAACTGTTCACCGGGGTGCCCCAGCGGACGATCTCGTCGGCGGTGGTGTCGGGGCGCTCCCGCTTGTACAGCTCCCACTGATCGGGGTTGTTGAAGAAGGCGTTCATGCCGTGCGAGATCGCGTTGCGGGTGGTCTCGTTGCCGGCGACGGTCAGCAGGATGAAGAAGAACCCGAACTCGGCCTCGTCGAGGTGCTGGCCCTCGATGTCCGCGTTGACCAGGATGCTGACGATGTCGTCAGTGGGGGTATTGCGGCGGGTCTCGGCCATGTTGTAGCCGTAGCCGAGGATCTCGGCCGACGCCATCTGCGGGTCGACGTCGGCGAATTCCGGATCGTCGGTGTTGAGCATGCCGTTGGACCAGTGGAACAGCTTCATCCGGTCTTCTTCGGGCACGCCGAGCAAGTCGGCGATCGCCAGCAGCGGCAGATCGACGGCGATATCGGTGACGAAGTCGCCGGTGCCCTTCGCCGCGGCGTCGGACACGATACGTCGGGCCGCGGCATCGAGCTTGGCCTCGAGTGCCTTCACCGCGCGCGGGGTGAAGGCCTTGGAGACCAGGCGGCGCAGCCGGGTGTGCTCCGGCGGATCGTGATTGATCAGCAGCGCCTTGGTGACCTCCACCTGTTCGGGTTCGATCGCGTCATCGAAACGCATGATGACGCCATTGGTGTTGACGGCCCAGTCGTCGTTGTTCTTGGAGATCTCGCGGATGTGCTGATGCTTGGAGATGACCCAGTAGCCGCCGTCGTGGAATCCGCCGCCCTTGCCGGGCTGCTGGGCATTCCACCAGACGGGCGCGGTTGCGCGCAGTTGGGCGAACTCGGCGACGGGCATGCCCTGCTCCAACAGTTCAGGGCTGGTGAAATCCCAGTCCTCCTGCTGCATGAAATCCGGCTTCGTCGCCGCGTCGTCGGCATCGTCCGCGGGGGCGGGAATACTCTCCGCTTGGATCACCTGGCACCACCTCTCCATAAAAACAAGAACGTGTTCATAGTTCGTTCAGGCACGCCTCACCGCGTATGATGGGCTGAAATGAGAACGTGTTCTACTTTGAGTAGCGTACCGCAAAATGTGAGGGAGGCAATACCATGGGCGTACCGGTGATCATAGAGGCCGCACGAACCCCCATCGGCAAACGCGCAGGATGGCTCTCGGGGCTGCATGCCGAGGAACTGCTGGGCATCACCCAGCGTGGGCTGATCGAGAAGGCCGGTATCGACGCCGAGCTTGTCGAACAGGCCATCGGCGGTTGCGTCACCCAGGCCGGTGCCCAGTCGGGCAACATCACCCGCAAGGCGTGGCTGTCGGCCGGACTGCCCGAGGCCACCGGCGCGACCACCATCGACTGCCAATGTGGATCCGCCCAGCAGGCCAATCATCTGATCGCCGGACTCATCGCCACCGACACCATCGACGTCGGCCTGGCCTGCGGCGTCGAGACGATGACACAGGTACCCCTCGGCGCCAATATCGGCGTCGACGCCGGCCCGTACCACGCCGACTCGTGGAACGTGGACCTGCCCAACCAGTTCGAGGCCGCCGAGCGCATCGCGAAACGGCGCGGAATCACCCGCGCCGACATCGAGGAACTCGGCGTGCGCAGCCAGGTCAACGCGCGACGCGCCTGGGACGAGGGACGGTACGACCGCGAGGTACTGGCGGTCAAGGCACCCGAACGACTCAAGGACGGCACTGTCACCGGAACCGTCCTGGACGTGACCCGCGACCAGGGTCTGCGCGAGACCACCCCCGAATCACTGGCCGCGCTCACACCGGTCATCGAGGGCGGAATCCACACCGCCGGCACATCCTCGCAGATCTCCGACGGCGCCGCCGCGGTCCTACTCATGGACGAGGCCAGGGCGCGGGCGCTCGGATTCACCCCGCGCGCTCGCATCGTCGCCCAGGCACTCGTCGGCGCCGAAACGCACTACCACCTCGACGGACCCGTACAGGCCACCCGGCGGGTACTCGAGCGCACCGGGATGTCGCTGGCCGACATCGACCTCGTGGAGATCAACGAGGCCTTCGCATCGGTGGTGCTCAGCTGGGCACGGGTACACAATGCCGACATGGACAAGGTCAACGTGAACGGCGGCGCCATCGCCCTGGGACACCCGGTGGGCAGCACCGGGTCCCGACTCATCACCACCGCGCTGCACGAACTCGAACGCACCGACAAGCAGACCGCGCTGATCACCATGTGCGCCGGTGGCGCGATGGCCACGGCCACCGTCATCGAGCGGATCTGAGGTGCCCAAGGAGCGACCGGCTCAGCTCGATTCGCCGATCGTACGGACCGTGGTCAAACTCGCCTCGCGGATCAACACCCGCGTGTATCGGCTCACCGGCGGACGGCTGGGCAATAGGTGGCGGGTCGGCTCGGCCCTGCGCAGACCCGCCGCGGTGTGTCTGCTCACCACCACCGGACGGCGCAGCGGCCAAGCCCGCACCGTCCCATTGCTGTATCTGCGCGACGGCGAACAATTCGTGTTCGTCGCCTCGCAGGGCGGGATGGCGAAGAATCCCGCGTGGTACCTGAATCTGAGCGCCGACCCGCACGTGGTGGCCGAAGTGGGCCGCGAACGCTTCGACCTGGTGGCGCGCACCGCGTCCGACCAGGAGCGGGCGCGGCTGTGGCCCCGGCTGGTCGAGATGTACGCCGACTTCGACACCTACGCCTCGTGGACCGACCGGACCATTCCGGTGGTGATCTGCGAACCGACGTAGTCGTGGTCTGCCCCACCGGTTGAGGAGCACAAGCGACGAGAGCCTCGAAACCACTGTGCCCCGCCACATTGCCGGGTCACCGGGTTTCGAGGCTCTCGTCGCCTGCGGCCCTCACACCTCAACCATCAGAGAGGGGGCGGGCCGCCGGAATGGCGCGGATACCGCTGCCGAGCCAGCGATCGAGGAAGCGGCGCAGGTCGGCGGCCGAACGCGAGTCGCCAACATCGTCGAGGATGAGTGATTGCAGCGTGCGCAGCGCCATTTCGGCGACATCGTCGAAATCGGATTCGGTGTAACCGTACGCCGCCCAGTCGACATCCAGGCGGCCCAGCATCGAACGGATGAAGGTGCGGCCGAGTTCGCCGGTGATACCACCGAGCACACCCAGGCTCAGGTGATCACTGCGCAACATCAGACCCACATAGCGGTCGCGGGACAACTCGTCGATGACCACGGCCACGCCCTCGACGAGAACGGCGTCGGGAACGGCGATGCCCTCGATCCTGGCCGCCACCCGGTCCAGGAGTTCGTCGACCGCGCTCACCGCGGTGGCCTGCAACAATTCCTCGGTACCGGAGAAGTATCGGTAGACGGTCTGCCTGGTGACGCCGAGGACGCGGGCCACGTCGGACAGTTTGACCGATCCTTCGTTGTCATCGATCTGTTTGCGGGTCGCGTCGAGAATGCGGGCGATCGCCTCGTCGTCGTCGCGGGGCGGATTTCCGCCCCAGCCGTGGGTTCGCACCTCGCTCCTCGCCCTCACCCGCGTCGTCGGTCCGCGGAACCGCTGTCGGGTGCCGAGCCTACTTCAGCCGCCGTGGCCTACACACACAAGACACCGGCCGGGGCGAATGCTCCCCGATCTGCCCGGTTCCCATGTTCATCACGCCCATCCGCACATCGTCCGACCCCGCAGATCACCAACACACAGTGACCATACGTTCCACAGTGACCATACGTTCCACAGTGACCATACGTTCCACAGTGACCATACGTTCCACAGTGACCATACGTTTAGAATTTTCATGTATGGTGTGGTGACAGAAGACACATATCCGGTGATCCGTCACCGGGTCCGTCCTATCGCCACACAACCTCTGCAGCGGCGGCCACCGCACAACCCGGCCCCGGGGGACAGGAGAAACGAATGAGTGTGACCACATCCGCGGGCACATGTCCGTACAGCGGGATCGACTTCACGGATCCGGATCTGATCGAACAGGGCATGCCGGTGAAGGAATTCGCCGAACTGCGCCGAACCGCACCGGTTCATTGGAACGCCCAGCCCACATACAAGGCGATATTCGGCGACGAGGGCTTCTGGGCCATCACCCGGCACCGCGACATCCGCGAGATCTCGAAGGACGCCGGCCTGTGGTCCACCAACGACAAGGGCGCGATCATCCGGCTGCCCGAGTACATGACACCCGATCAGCTCGAGTTCACCAAAGCGCTGCTGATCAATCACGATCCGCCTGAGCACACGCGGCTGCGCAAGATCGTCTCACGGCTGTTCACACCGAAATCGGTTGCCGCCCTTCATGGCACGCTCACCGAATCGGCACGGTCGATCGTCGAGAACGCCGCTGCCAAGGAATCGGGCAACTTCGTCGACGATGTCTCGATCCACCTGCCGCTGCGGGCGATCATGGACCTGATCGGCGTCCCCGAACCCGACCGCGCCCGCATCCACGAACTGGTGGACGCGATCATCAACAGCGACGACCCCGACCAGACCATCGATCCGACCACCGCCAACGCCGAACTGCTCGGCTACGCCTACAACATGGCCGAGGACAGGCGGAAGAATCCGCGCGAGGACATCCTCACCACCCTGGTGCGCGCCGGCGAGGACACCGACGCGATGAGTGAGATCGAGTTCGGGTTCTTCGTGATCCTGCTGATCACCGCGGGCAACGAGACCACCCGCAATGCCACCAGCCACGGCATGAACGCCTACTTCGACAACCCTGACCAGTGGGAACTGTTCAAACGCGATCGCCCGACCACCGCGGTCGACGAGATCCTGCGCTGGGCCACCCCGGTACATGCCTTCCAGCGCACCGCGACCCGCGATACCCAGGTCAGCGGCGTCGACATCGCCCAGGGCGATCGCGTCGGACTATTCTACAGCTCCGCCAACTTCGACGAGGACGTATTCGTCGACCCGTTCGACTTCAACATCCTGCGCGACCCGAACCCGCATCTGGCGTTCGGTGGCAACGGCGCCCACTTCTGCATCGGCGCCAACCTCGCCCGACTGGAACTGAACATCGTGTTCAACGCGATCGCCGACGTGCTGCCCGACATCAGCCGTGTCAGCGAGATGCAGCGCGTCCGATCGGGCTGGCTGAACGGGGTCAAGGGACTCGGGGTGCGCTACTCCGGCTGCCCGGTGAGCTGACCAGGAACAACAACCGCCACCACGACGTCAGCGGACCACAGGCACATATCGCTCGCGGCCCGCTGACGTCGTGTGTACTGTCATGGCACTGAACCCTGTTCCGACGTCGGGCGAATGGTCGACACGTCTGGCGCGCACCGGCTTACGGGGGTAAGAATGTTCCGATGTTCGGACTGCTCTCGCCCTGCCGGCACACCCTCGGTGACGACCTGATCGACCAATGGCGCTCGCATATGTGCGGGCTGTGCGTGTCGCTGCGCGATGGGCACGGGCAGGCCGGCAGGCTGACCACCAACACCGACGCGATCATGGTGTCCGTTTTGACCGCGGCGCAGACCACCGCCCCGTCCGCCACCCGGCGGGCGGGGCGCTGTCCGTTACGCGGCATGAGGTCGGCCACCGTCATCGCCGCCGGCGACCCTGGAATCCGGTTGGCCACCACCGCATCCCTGACACTCGCAGCCGCCAGGGCCGCCGACATGGTGGGTGAGCAGCAGCTGGCGCTGGCACCGCGATCACGGACCCGGGCAATGGCCGCGTCCGTCGCCGGCCGGCGCCTGCGCGGGTACGCCGGAGCCGACCGCGCCATCGCCGGTGAACTCGGCGTCGACGACATTCTGCACGAATTGTCCGGACAGGCACCCCTGGAAGCCCGGCCCGGCACCGACCTTCGGTCACTCACCCATGCATCCGGGGTCGCGGCATCACGGGTATTCGCCGCCACCGCCGCCGTCGCCGGAGCCGACGACAACCGGGAAGCGTTGGCCGACATCGGCTACGACTTCGGTCGGCTCGCCCATCTGCTCGACGCCGTAGACGACTACGACTCCGATCTGCGGGACGGATCGTTCAACCCGTTGCGGGCCACCGGTACCGACATCACCACCGCCCTCGACGACTGCCGGCGGCTCGCCCGTGCCATCCGGCGACGCTACCGCGACCTTGTGCTCGCCGATGACCGGCTGCTGCGTGCGGTGCTCATCGACGGCCTGCGGCACACGGTGTCCGCACGTACGCACCGGTTCGGCGGATGTACGAATGGATCGTGTGCGACAGCCCCCACTGCGGACGATTGGCCCGACCATCTGCCCACCGAGAATCCGCCCACCGAGACCCCTGTGCCCCCGTTCCCGCCGAATCGCGCCTTCCACCAACGCATCCTGCCGTTCATCGGTGTCTCCTGCACCGGCTACGCGTGCTGCTCCGGCCACTGGAATCACTGCACCGACAAGTGGAAGGAACCGTGTTGCGAACCCGACGACTGTTGTGATTGTTGCGATTGTTGCGATTGCTGCGGATGCGACTGCTGATTGCGACCTGCGAAGGTACCCCATTCGTCGGGTGAGGTGTGAGCTCGCGAGCCTCGAAACCCGGTGGGACGACATCGTTCTCTCACCGGGTTTAGAGGCTCGTCGCTCGCGCTCCTCGCACCTCAACCGACGGGACGGGTCAGCCGACGCTGCGGTCGCCGGTCCAGAACCGGGCACGCAGGGCCTTCTTGTCGGGTTTGCCGAGGGCGGTGAGCGGGAGCGATTCGACGAAGAGCACCTGTTTGGGCGACTGCACCGACCCCTTGCGATCCTTGACCGCCTGCTGGATCTCGGCGGTGATCCGGTCCGTGTCGCGGGCCGGCGCGTCGGCACGCAATACCACCACCGCGGTGACCGCTTCACCCCACTTGTCGTCGGGAGTGCCGACGACACCCACCTGGGCAACCGAAGGATGCTCGGCGACAACGTCTTCGACCTCACGGGGAAAAACGTTGAAGCCTCCGGTGACGATCATGTCCTTGGTCCGGTCCACGATGTACCAGAATCCGTCGCCGTCCTCGCGGGCGACATCGCCGGTGCGCAGCCAGCCGTCCCGGAAAGTGTCGGCAGTCTGCTCCGGCAGACCCCAGTAGCCGTCGGCGACAAGCGGTCCCGCGACGCAGATCTCGCCGGGTTCGCCCTGCGGGACAGGTTTGTCATCAGGCCCGAGCAGCGCGGTGCGCAGGAAAGCCGACGGGCGGCCACAACTGGAGAGCCTGCGGTTGTCCCCGTCCGGGACCACGTGCTCGTCCTTGGCGAGATAACTGATCACCATCGGCGCCTCGGACTGACCGTAGTACTGGGCGAAGATCGGCCCGAAACGTTCGACGGCCTCGGCGAGCCGCACCGGATTGATCGGCGAGGCCCCGTAGTACACGGTTTCCAGCGATGACAGATCGCGGGTATGGGAGTCGGGGTGATCCATCAGCGCGTACAGCATCGACGGCACCAGCATCGT
>Ga0116175_1000796_pt1 | contig 21210 bp, 20 predicted proteins | sample AD_UKC125_MetaG_FD_89802 | JGI IMG/M metagenome (GOLD analysis project Ga0116175, IMG submission 89802) | Active sludge microbial communities of municipal wastewater-treating anaerobic digesters from USA - AD_UKC125_MetaG | ecosystem: Engineered > Bioreactor > Anaerobic > Digestate | place: USA... | reverse complement strand
TGCGTTGGCAGCATATTGGTATTTTTCTTGTTGATAAAGTTTATTGGCATTTTCAAAAGCCGATTGAGCCCAAAAAAATTGAGAGACAAGTATAGAAAGTATCAATAAAATCTTTTTCATGGCTATGAAATCTGTTTTTCTAAATCAGAAATTAAACGAATGGCTTTGTCATAATCCTGTTGAATTGAAACGCTTGTTGATGGCGCATATCTTGCAAATTCACAATTTTCAACCAACGATATAAATTCTGTTACGGTTTGATTATCCGCATTTTTATCGCCTAGAATTTCACGAATTTTATCTTTACTCATGTCAGATGTTTCAATATGCAATTTGGCTTTCAAGAAATTATGCAACGATTTTTCCAAAGCAACATAAAAAGGTTCTTTGTTGTTGAGGTGTTTTTGAGCTTCGGATAAATACTTTTTGGCCAAAGTATTGGATTTCCTTATCTTATTGCCTACAATATCACTATCCTTAGCTTCTTTTTTCTTTCTAGCAATAACTACAAAAGGAATGGCTAAAAATGGCAGAAACACCAGAGAATAAAACAGTCCTGAACCCAAGAAATCATCTTTTTCGATAGGAACCAAATTGGTTTTTTGCTTGATAAAAGCAAAGGACTTGGCAACTTCCACTTTGTTTTTGGCTATGTCATTATTTCGACTATCATTGCTAGTTGCTGCAATTCCTGGACCATCGAGAACATTGATGAGAATTTCTTTTGAAGAAATGGTTTTATATGATTTTGTTCCCAAGTCAAAGTATGTAAACGACATTGGCTTGATTTGGTAATTGCCTTTTGATTGTGGTATAATAGTGTATTTATCAGAAATACTTCCTGTCATGCCAGATAACGGTGTAGAAACATTTTCATTATGCTCTGGCTCATACATTTCTAGAGCAGAAGGCATAACAGGTTTTGGAAGATTGAATAATTTTAAATTTCCTGTGCCTACTACTTTTACGTTCAAATCGAGGCTTTCTCCGTTTTTTAATACGGTTTTTGAAGGTGTTACTTGAAAAACAAATTTACCAACAGCACCACTAAAATCTTCTGGCTTTCCAGATTCAGGTAGAGGTTTTACATTTATTACTTTGCTTCCAGCCGAAACTCTTTTACTGTCTTCAGTCATCAAGACTTGTCCCCAAAAATTTCTTCTATTTGTAGGAACTTGACAGTCAATGTCTAACGATAATGGTTCAATTTCTAGCTTGCCCGATTTTTGTGGATATAAAACGGTTTTTCTCAAGACAACATATCTGTATCTTTCTCCTTTGAACATTCCGTCTTGAGCAACAAGTTGTTTGATGTCGATATTTTGGCTCCAAAAATCATTGTATTTTGGTTTGCTCAATTCTTGCCAGTTTGTTATTCCAATATTGTAACTAAAATATAGTTTATAAACTACTGTAATTGGTTCGTTTACAAATGGATTGCTATTAGAAATATCTGCAACCAAGTATAAATTATCGTCTGCCGAAATTGCTGGCGATTCATTAGGGTCTTTTGGTAACTGAACAGCATTTGTAACATTGATTTTTATGGGTGATGTTTTATAAATCTGTCCGTTTATTTCTATAGATGCTTGTTTTATAGTCAATGAACCTTTTTGAGTTGGCATCAAAATATAGGAATAGGATTTGTTGAATGAACTTTTCCCATTAATCCAAGATTGGCTTACAGATTGACTTGGTCCGCCAACTACTCGAAAACCACTGGCTTCAAAATTAGGAGGATTGAAATTATCTCCATCTGCATTCATGTTGAAATCAATGCGAAGCCGTTCATTTAGCCCTAATGAATTTTTACTTACTTTGGCTTCAAATTGGACTTGAGCCATTGCAAGATTTCCGATGATTAAAAATAATAATGCAACTATTCTTTTCATTTCAGTTCATTTTCATTTATTGATTACCAATCTTTTTCGGTTTGTTGTGGTTGAGTTAATGCTTTTTGTTTTTTTACTTTATCCTGAACTTTCTTTTCTTCATTATTTACAGCATCGAGAAGATTTTGTAATCGTTGCTTAGATATTCCACCTTGATTTGGCTGAGGTTTTCCATCTTCTTTATTACTGTCGTTTTTGTCTTTCTTCTTGTTTCCTTCTTGATTTTGTTTGTCTTTTTCTTTGTCGCCTTGATCTTTGTCTTGGTCTTTATTTTTATCGTTCTTGTCTTTATTCTTGTCTTTGTTTTTCTTTTCTTCTTCTTTTTGCTTTTGGTCTTTATTTTTGTTTTTATCGTCCTTGCTTTTTGGAGGATTATTTTTTAAATAAAGTTTTGCTAATGCATAATTATAACGAGTTTGTTCGTCGTTAGGATTATTCCTCAAAGCATTTTTATATGCATCAACAGCGCCTTCATAATCTTTTTCATTCATCAAACAGTTACCAAGATTATGAAAAATTTTATGTTTTTCAGCTTTGCTTTTGGATTTTTTTAACGCATTCGCAAATTGGTATTTAGCTTCAGAAGTTTGTTTTTGTTTGTAAATACTTGTTCCGAGGTTATATCCCGAAATAGCTTTTTTTGGAAATTTTGATTGTGATATTCTATAATCTGCTTCGGCATCAACATAGTTTTTTTCCTCAAAAGCTTCATTTCCTTTGGGTAAAAACTTGTCCTTTTCTTTTTGTTGAGCATTTACACAAAAAGAAATTAGGATTAATGAATATGTTAAAATTGTTTTCATCTAATCTTTTTCATTAAATAAATTCATTTTTCGAACCCATTTTGTTCTTTTTTCAAAAAGAAACATTTCTAGCAACAAAAAGAAAAACCCGAAACCTAAAAACCATTGAAATTGTGATTTAAAATCGGCCATTTGAGTACTTTCAAATTCAGTTTTTTGGATGTTATTCAATGCATTTTTAATATAATTTACAACATCTTTTGTGGAGTTTCCATCAACATAACCACCATTTGTAGCTTTGGCGATAGCTTGTAGCACTTCGCTATTTCTTTTGGTCACAACTATTTCATTGTTTTTGTCACGCTGAAAACTTTCTACAACACCATTTCGTTTTAAAGGAATTGTTCCACCTTTTTCTGTACCAACGCCAATTGTTATGATTTTCATTCCTAATTTTTTGGCTTCTTCGGCAGCATCAATTGCGCTATCAGAATGGTCTTCGCCATCAGAAATGATGACTAATAATTTATTGGTTTTATCTTTTTTATTTATAAAAGTGGTTGCAAGAGTAATGGCTTGATCAATAGATGTTCCTTGCGCCGAAATCATTTCTGGATTCATGGTTTGCAAAAACATTTTTGCTACAGCATAATCTGAAGTAATCGGTAATACAGGAAAAGCACTTCCTGAGTATGCTATGATTCCTATTCTATCGTTGGCAAAATTGTTTATTAGCTGAGAAACCAACTGCTTGCTTTTTTCTAATCGGCTAGGAACAACATCTTCGGCTAGCATACTTTTTGAAACGTCTATTGCAAAAACAATATCAATACCTTCGCGTTTTACGGTTTCCATTTTTGTCCCGATTTTTGGGTTTACCAAACCTATAATTAGGCAAATTATTCCTAAAAGAATGAGAGTAAATTTTAAAATTGGTTTGAAAAAAGATTTTTCTGGACTGAGCTTTTTTATCAAGTCAGCATCGGCGAATTCGGTTTGTTTTTTTCTTTTCCAATACAATAAGTAAATGAAAAGCAAAACCATTGCAGGAATTACCAACAGCAAATAAAAATATCCTTTTTCTTCTAATTCGTACATAATCAGCTTTGAATTTTATTAAGTTTTTAATTAAATAAAACTTCTAAAAATCGTATTTCGTAAACCAAATTCAACTAAAACTAAAATTCCAGCAATCCACACAAATGGCCTGTATTTTTCATCATAATCATAAAATTTCAGTTCTTTGATTTCGGATGTCTCTAGTTTATTGATTTCATTATAAATCTCTTGCAACTTGCTGTTGCTAGATGCTCTAAAATATTTTCCGCCAGTATTTCGGGCAATGGTTTTCATCAATTCTTGATCGATTTCTACTTTCATCATTTGAAATAAAAAGCCACCATTTGGAGCATAAGCATAAGGAAACATTGCCATTCCATTTGTTCCAATACCAATTGTATAAACTTTTATTCCGTATTCTTTTGCAATTTGCGAAGCAGTTTCAGGTTCTATAAATCCTGCATTGTTCACTCCATCTGTCAATAGTATGATAACTTTACTTTTGGCATTACTATCTTTCAGCCTGTTTACAGCTGTTGTTAAACCCATTCCTATTCCAGTTCCGTCTTGAAGCACATTGTCATATTTAATGCCTTTGATTGCTTCTAGTACTAATGCTTTATCGCTTGTTACTGGAGTTTTGGTATAGGCTTCGGCAGCATAGACTACTATTCCAATTCTGTCATTTGGTCTTCCTTCCACAAAATTTGCAGCTACTTTTTTTAGCGCTTCCATTCTGTTGGGTTTTAAATCCTTGGCAAGCATACTTCCAGAAACATCAATTGCCATAACGATATCTATTCCTTTTGTTGATTTGGTTTGGCTACTTATATCAACTTTTCTAGGTCTTGCCATTGCTATTATTAACGAGCTCAATGCTAGCAATCTTAAGATAAAAAGGAATGGTTTTAATTTTGATTTCCAGTTTGTTTTAAATCCATCAATAGAGCTAATTTTTATAGATGCATTTTGCTTTTTGTATTTCAGTAATTGCCATAAAGCTACTATTGGAAGTAGAAGTAACAACCAAAAAAACTCAGGATTTAAAAAACTTATGTCTTTCATCATGGCGCTGGAGTTTGTAGTTCTACTGAGTTAAGGATTCTTTCGGCAACTTCTTGTCCGTATTTATCACCTTCTTTATGCATAATTACTATTTGTTGCAAGCCACCATCTTGACCAAAGATTAGCGATTCGTAGTACATTTTTTGGCTCTTTTTCAAAACAGAATCAAAAGCAGTTAATGTTCCATATGCTTTTTTACCTGATATTCCTTTTTGGGTATCAAAATCTTCGGTTTTAACAATAATGTTTTGCGCACCTCGTTTTTCCATAGTTTTTATTGAACCTTCAATTGCTTTGTCTAAATCGATAGGAATTTGCTCTTTGAATTTTGTAGTTGAAACAACAATATAAAAATCATCTAGCATACTTCCATAACCAAACATTTGCATTTCTTTGATTTTTGTCATGGCTTCTTTAGGCATTGCTTTTGAAATATCCGTACGTTTTAAAACTTTTGGTGTTTCAATTTTTACTCTAGGATTACCATATTCGCTATTTACCCATTCGCCTTCAAGAAGTTCTTTTGTTGGATGACCAATAAGATTATCTTTTACATAGTCAAATCCTTTGAAATAGATTAAGCCGGCAATTGTCAATAAGAATATTCCAGCTACTACACCAATTGAGATAATAATTTTTCTTCTTTTCTCTTTCTTCAATTTGGCAATTCTTGCTAGTTCTTTTTGTTGTTCATTCCAAAGGTCAAGTTCGTCTTTTTCTTCAACAATTTCAGGAATTGATTTATGAATGGTTATTATTGAACTCGAAATACGTTTTTTATCTTCTTCAATTTCAAAATCAAGAGGTTTTACTTTGGCAAATTTTACCAAATCGGCTTGTTTGAGAACTTTTTCAAGATTTTCTACGGTTTCCGCAGAAAGCTTTAATTTTTTTTGCTTGGCAGCATTTCGCAATCCTTCAATTAATTCTGATGTTGTGCTTTCCATTGCTGGAATATTGATTTCTTCCTCTATATAATTTCGAGCAATATCAGTAAGTTCAGAATAATAGTTTTTTACTTCACCACGTTGCCAAAGTTCCTTTTTTTCTAATTGTTGAAGTAACGAAGTCGCTTTTTCGATTGGCGATTTATATTCTTCAACGATTGGTTTTTCTTTTTTAGATTGTTTCTTGAAATAGAAATAGCCAAAATAACCAATTGCAAGAAGCGCTAGTACAATCAATAGATAAATCCACCAATTTCCATAGTCATTTTCAACAGCAATGATGTTTTTGATGTCATACATTTTTTGTTTTAAAGTATCGACTTTTACATCATTTACTTCTACTTTTATACTATCAGAATAAAAAGGTTTTCCGTTGATAAGGACTTTAATTCTAGGGATTACATATTTTCCGCTATCAAATTGTGTTAAACCATATTTTTTAATCAATTCGTATCGGTCTCCGTTGCGAATGGTATCGATTTTGTAACTTTCAAGTACTTCAAGATTGCCAAAAAACTTTCCGTTTGGGAATTTTACTTTGGAAAAAGTATCAACATCGGTTTTTAACGTCAATTTAAACTCGGCACCGATTTTCTTTTTAGTAGAATCGACAGAAGTCGTGACTTTTTGAGCAAAAAGTGATGTTGTGAATAGTAATAATATGTATAGTAGTCTTTTCATTTTTAGTTTTTTAACCACAAAGTTCACAAAGGATTCACGATGTTCACTAAGTTTGTGCGCTTTGTGGTTTCTTCGTGTTCTTTGTGGTTATACTATTTATCTCGATTTAAAATAACCTAATAATTTCGTTACATAACTTTCGTCAACTCTTGTGTTTACTATTCCTGAACCACATTTAGAAAAAATATCTTTGAAGTAATTTACCTTATCGAGATAGTTTTTTTCATAATGCAGTCTAATTTTTTTTGAAGTAGTATCAATCGTCATTGTTTTTCCAGTTTCTGCATCTTCCATTTCTACAACACCTATGTTTGGCATTTTTTCTTCGCGAATGTCATATACTCGTATTCCGGTAATGTCGTGCTTTTTACTTGCTATTTTCAAAGTTTTCTCATAATCATCACTGACCATAAAATCGGATATCAAAAACACAATAGCTTTTTTCTTTTGTGTTGCCGATAGGAATTTTAATGCTTGTGAAAGATTGGTTTTTTTACTTTTTGCTTGAAATTCAATTAGCTCACGAATGATGCGCAACACATGTGATTTTCCTTTTTTTGGAGGAATATACAATTCGATTTCATCTGAAAACAAAATCAAACCAATTTTATCATTGTTTTGCGTCGCCGAAAATGCCATAGTTGCAGCAATTTCGGTTACGATTTCGCTTTTCAATTGATTTTTTGTACCAAAACTTTCAGAACCCGAAACATCTACCATCAACATCATTGTGAGTTCTCTTTCTTCTTCAAAAACTTTAATGTAAGGTTCGTTGTAACGAGCCGTTACATTCCAATCAATAGCACGAACATCATCGCCATATTGGTATTGTCGCACTTCAGAAAAAGTCATTCCTCGACCTTTGAATGATGTGTGATATTCACCCGAAAAGATATGATCGCTCAATCTTCGGGTTTTGATTTCTATTTTGCGAACTTTTTTAAGTAAGTCTTTGGTTTCCATTTTTTCTTTGTTTCAGGTTTCAGGTTTTATTAGTTTCAGGTTGAATTAACTTGAAACTTTAAACTTGAAACAAAAAATTAAGGTACTTCAATCTCGTTTACAATTTTGTTGATGATTTCAACCGAAGTAATGTTTTCAGCTTCGGCTTCATAAGTAATTCCAATTCTGTGACGTAATACATCATGAACTACAGCGCGAACGTCTTCGGGAATTACATAACCACGACGCTTGATAAATGCATAACATTTTGCTGCATTTGCAAGATTGATACTTCCACGTGGCGATGCACCAAAGCTAATTAAAGGTTTTAAATTTTCTAGTTTGTATTTTTCTGGATAACGAGTAGCAAAAATGATATCGAGGATATATTTTTCAATTTTTTCGTCCATATATACTTCTCGAACAGCTTCTTGAGCACGAAGAATTTGTTCCAATGAAACCACTTGATTTACTTTTTCAAACCCGCCTTTCAAATTTTGACGAATTACTAATCGTTCTTCATCAATTTTTGGATAATCGATAACTGTTTTTAGCATAAAACGATCCACTTGTGCTTCTGGTAAAGGATACGTTCCTTCTTGCTCTACTGGATTTTGTGTGGCAAGAACCAAGAAAGGTTTGTCAAGTTTGAATGTTGTATCGCCAATAGTTACTTGTTTTTCTTGCATCGCTTCAAGCAAAGCCGATTGTACTTTAGCTGGCGCACGATTGATCTCGTCGGCAAGAACGAAATTGGCAAAAATTGGTCCTTTTTTTATTGAAAATTCATTGGCTTTGATGTTGTAAATCATTGTTCCAATAACATCTGCAGGTAGCAAATCTGGTGTGAACTGAATTCTGCTAAATGAACCATGAACCGCTTGTGATAGTGTGTTTATAGCCAATGTTTTTGCTAATCCTGGAACACCTTCTAGTAGAATATGTCCTTGACCTAGCAAACCTATAAGCAATCGTTCTACCATGTGTTTTTGACCAACGATTACTTTATTCATTTCCATCGTTAGTAAATCAATAAAAGCACTTTCTCTTTCTATTTTTTCGTTTATAGCTCTTATGTCTAAAGCAGCAACATTTTCTTCCATATCTGTTTTATAGTAACTTTAATTGTGTTTAAAATTTTAACATTTCAAAAGTGAAAATTTAATCCTATTGATGTTGTTAATAATGCGTTAAATGTTAAATAAAATGATTAATATTAAGGATGTTTTATGATTTTCTTTTCATAATTTTAAGACCTTATACTAATCGATTTTTATTTGTGGCAAAATAATAATTTTTTTAAATTTTAATCAATAATCAATTTTATATGATGAAAACAACAATTTCACCTATTATAGCTGGAACAATGAATTGGGGAATTTGGGATAAAAATCTATCTACTAGAGATATGTCTCATCTCATTTCAATTTGTTCAGAAAACAAAATAACTACTTTTGATCATGCTGATATTTATGGCGATTATACTACCGAGAGTGATTTTGGGAAAGCATTTGTAGAAAGTGGTATTGCAAGAGAGAAAATTCAGTTGATTTCTAAATGTGGCATACAACACACAAAAGGAAGAAATAATGCTATAAAACACTATGATTACTCAAAAGATTACATCATTTGGTCTGTAGAGAATTCACTAAAAAATTTAAAAACAGATTATTTAGATATTTTACTACTTCACAGACCAAGTCCTTTGATGGTTGCAGATGAAATAGCCGAAGCGGTTTCTAAATTAAAAACAGAAGGCAAAATAATTGATTTTGGATTATCAAATTTCACCTCTTCACAAACGGATTTAATTCGCTCAAAAACCGAAGTTTGTTGCAATCAAATTCAATTTTCGGCTACGCATCATGAAGCTATGCTTGATGGAAGCCTTGATTATATGCAAATCCATAAAATCAGACCACTTTCTTGGAATCCTCTCGGAACAGTTTTTAGAGAAGATATTGAACAAACCAGAAGACTGAAAAGACTGCTTGTTCAACTCGTTGAGAAATATGGTGTAGGTTCTGATACTATTTTGTTATCATGGGTTTTGCAACATCCAGCTAAGATAATTCCTGTAGCAGGAACTGTAAATATTGCAAGAATTCAACAACTCATGAAAGCGGTTTCGTTGCCAATGGAAAAAACAGATTGGTTTGCTATTTGGACAGAAAGTATGGGGAATAAAGTTCCTTAAAATATACGAAGTTTGAAGTTAGAGGTACGAAGTTGTTGATTTACTTCGTACTTTGTACTTCGTAAATCGTGCTTCATAATGATTAACAAACGTCTTCTTATCAAAAATCTTTTAGCTCACAATGATGAGAGTAGTTTTTATGACAAGAAGCGACAGCTTAATCTGCATTCAAAAGAAGGAAAAGCAAAGTTTCTAAAGCATATTTGTGCTTTGTCAAACTCTAATCCTTCTAATAATTCCTATATAGTTGTTGGTGTTGAAGATGAAAGCAATGAAATAGTTGGAGATGATTTTTTTGATGATAGCCGAATTCAAAATCTTGTGAATGCTTTTCTCGAAAATCCTCCAAAAATCCAATATGAAAATGTACCTTTTCCCAATCTGCCAAAAGATAGAGTTGTAGGATTGGTTACCATTAGGCCAAAATCAAAAACATCTTTTTTCAGGAAAGGAATTCATACCATACCTGCCGGAACTAGCTTTGTGAGAGTAGGAAGTAATTCTATTCCAACAGAAGAAAAAATACCCTATTCCAAAACAAATGTTGAAACGATTATTAGCATAGAGAATAATTCGAGAAATAGTATTGCACATACGTTGGATGGTGTTATGAATTTTATGGTCGAAAGACATGGCGATATGCTTTCGCAATACAAAGTTTTCAAAGAACTTTTTGTCATTTGTTGGGCAGGAATTCCAAAGAAAATTAGAGATAAAAATTTTCTTTCGCGTGTAGATATTGAGTTGGTAAATGAACAAGTAAAACTCTTTTATTCTGCTCAAGATGATGTTACCATTTCATTTGACGAAAATTCGTTTACTATAACGGAGTATGTTCCGCTGGGATTGAATGATAAAACCAGCTATTATCCATTAGAGCAACAAAAACTCACTTTTTTTGACAATGGATACTATAAAATAGAAACCGAAATGCTGTTTGAACCGCCACAGTACAATAGAAAAATGCTTCATCATATTTACAATTCAAATCTTGCTCTGTTGAACAAACTTCAAAAAGGAACACAACTCGTAGATACCGAACAAAAAGACCTCGAGAATATTCCTTATACTTTAATGATTTGCTATTTGAATGGTTTTGAAGAAGCAAAACAGAAACTTATCGAGGCAAAGTTGTTGTTAAAATCAAATTTGAACAAAAACATTTACAACAATTTTAAAGAAGTGATGCGTGTATTTCGAAAAGTAAAATATGGTGGTAAATAAAATCATATTTCTATTTTTGTTGAAAATAATTTTATGGGTAGAACATTAGTTATTGGCGATATTCACGGTGGATTGAGAGCATTGCATCAAATTTTTGAACGAGCAGCTGTTTCAAAAAATGATACGCTAATTTTTCTAGGAGATTATGTAGATGGATGGAGCCAATCGCCTCAAGTTATAGATTTTTTGATAGAACTTTCCCAACACCAAAAATGCATTTTTATAAAAGGAAATCATGATGAGTTATTACTCGATTGGTTAACAGAAAACACCAAAAATTTTGATGTAAAAATGTGGTATAAACATGGTGGTGAAGCCACTGTGCTAGCCTACGAAAGTTATTCATATAAGCAAAGGTTGAAGCACATCGACTTTTTGGATAAACTAGAAGATTATTATCTAGATGAGCAATACAGATTGTTCATTCATGCTGGATTTACTAACATGAACGGTATAGAATATGAATATTTTCCAAAGTTGTTTTCTTGGGATAGAACACTTTGGGAAACTGCATTAGCATTGGATACATCCATCAGCAAAGAGAGTTCGCTCTATCCAAAAAGGTTTACGCATTATCAAGAAATCTATATTGGTCATACTCCAGTGACAAGAATAGACATGACTATTCCAGTAAACAAAGCCAATATTTGGAATATTGATACCGGAGCAGCTTTTAAAGGAAAACTATCAATTATGGATGTTGATAGCAAAGAATTCTGGCAAAGTGAGCCATTACCAACACTTTATCCAAGCGAAAGAGGAAGAAATTAACATATTTGAATTACTTTTGTAAAAATTTCAAACTCACCGGAAATGGACAACAAGAGTATTCCATTTCCTTAATTTTAAATATTTTGTACAGATGAAAAAAATCGTAACACTTTCAATTTTGTTAATTGCAGGTTTTGCAAATGCACAAGCATACAAAGGCAAAGGCGACTTAAAAGGACAAGTAGGTTTGACGCTTCAAGAAGGCGGAACTGGAATTGGTATTTCTACTGATTTTGGTATTGGTGAAAACATGTCTTTTGGTATTGTGGCTGGTTATATGCTCAACGCAGATAAAATTGCAGACGTAAAACCAAGATTTGAAGATAGAGCTGATCTAAAAGTTCGTTTTAATGCTAATATTGGAAACGTTTTCAAACTAGATGACAACATCGATATTTACCCAGGTTTACACCTTGGTTTAAGAAATTTTGGTGGACATCTTGGCGCAAGATATTTCTTTACAGATGGTTTTGGTGTTTTTACCGAAGCTTCAGTTCCTCTTGCTCGATATGATACCGATGTAAATGGTTTTGAACACTACAACAATCAGTTTATGTTTGTTATTGGCGCATCATTTAATTTATAGAAATGAGTATAGTTACCGAAAAAAGACTTAGAGATAGAAGTGGTTCTGTTTGTGAAATCTCTGGAACCGATGAGAATTTAGTGGTTTATTTAGTTGAACCCAAAACAGAAGCCACACCAGAAAACTGTATTTTAATTTCAAAAAATTTAAAAGACCAAATAGAAAATCCCGAAACCATGAACCCAAATGACTGGCGTGGTTTGAGTGATAGCATGTGGAATGAAAATCTTCCTGTTCAAGTGGTTTCGTGGCGAATGCTAGCACGATTGAAAAATCATGATTTGCTAGAAATGATGTATCTAGATGAAGAAGCACTAGAATGGGCAAAAGCAACTGGCGAAGACCAAGATGATGAAGGAAAAATTGTCCACAAAGACTCTAACGGAAACATCCTGAAAGATGGCGATTCTGTGGTGTTGATAAAAGATTTAGATGTAAAAGGCGCAACCTTTACCGCAAAACGTGGTGCAGCAGTTCATAATATTAAACTTGTTTGGGATGATGCTAGTCTTATTGAAGGAAGAGTAGAAAACCAAAACATCTATATTTTGACGCAATACGTAAAGAAAACGAAGTAACTACACATTTTTGTCATTGCTTCACCAGTTCGAGCAGAGCTCTTGTGTCCGAGGAACGAGGAATCTCATAATCAAAGTAAAATTCCATCTCAACTTGTGGGATTCCTCGTTCCTCGGAATGACAAGATTGCGAAATAAAAACCCTGAAATTTTCAGGGTTTTGTTTTTTATGTGAAAAGCAGTTTTATGTAACTCCAAAATAGCTACTAACGGCCATTAGGTGTTGTGTTGCTTTTATAATTAACTTTTGGTTTTACCAACATTGAATCATATTTTATCATCAAATCATTATATTTTCTTTGTAGAACTTCCATCTTTTTTTCTGTAGCTATGATTTCACGCTCTTTACTGAATGTTCCTAAATAACTCCCAATTGCAAAAACAATAGTGCTTGCAGTGATAATTCCTCCAATTAATTCTTTGCTACTAAACTGATTCAAAAAATTACTTGATAGAACGTCTTCTTTTAAACCATTTTCTTTGATATGCTCAATTGCGTGTTTAACCATATTTCTGAATTTCTCTTTATTCTGTTCATTAAAAAGATGCACAGCTGTAATTCCTATGTCTCGATCATGATACTCAGTTATAAGATCTGTAAAATATGTTTTTTCAAGGCGTTGAGTAAGTGCTGAATCAGAACCTAAGAATATTATGAATGAGTCTATAGTTTTTGCTTTCCAATCATTTCCACTTTGAGTATCTTTTACATCATCAAGTTCTTTCAGATATTTTTTTAATGTTTCAATGGCTTTTACCCTTTTCTGTTTCATTCTTTAATTAATTTTGGTTTAACATATCGCCTAATTTTTTGCGACTTTACGACTGTAACAATATCAGTACACTGATTATTTTCTTTTAAAGATGAGTTTTGTGAACACATAAAAACAATCTAGCTATTGCTGATAACAGCGGCTAGAGGTAAGCTTTATTAATCAAAGTCCACTTCCGTTTGCCTTGTTATATTCATTGTCATAATAAATTACAATGCGATATTCACCATCATCTTCTTTAATCATAAACCAAACTTGCTTATTAAAGCTATTCATTGATTCTCTAAATATTTCAACTATTAAATCACCAACTCTTTCTTTTTCTTTATCAGTAAGTTTGTCTTTTGCTGTAAGAGCATCTTTTTCATTGATCAGAGAATCATATTTTAAGGATTTTTGATAAAACACAGCTTCGTATCGTTTATTATTGACTGTGATTTCATATGAAATATCTTCGTCTTTAGGTATCGTATATTTTGCTATTGTTGAGTCTGCCTCTGTTGAATACCTATTGTTATTAACAAATTGTCTTATTAGATTATTGAACTTAATTTTTATGTTTGTTTCATCTGTGGTATTAACTTCAAATACTGCAATTCGCCAAACCTTGTTATTGTTTGTTGCTATAATTATATTAACATCTGTCCCATTGAATTCTCCTTCCAAAATATCATCCTTATACTGATTAATTGTGTATCCTTTAGATTTCAATTTCTTTATCATTTCGGGTTTATATCCATCAACTGGAATGTCAAGGAATTGTGTGACATCTTTTTGAGCCTGTAATGCTACAGGTAAAATTAGGAACATTAAGAACCACAATCTTGTTTTTAACTTTTTTTCCATTATTCCTTACTTTTATTTTAAGCTAATTCTTTTGAGGATTTTTGGTTTCTCTGATTTCTCAAGCATCCGCAAAATAACCCCACAACACTCAAATATACGAAATACCTTTAAATTTCCAAATAACATCCTTATAACCAATAAAACAAAAAACCGCAACATTTTGTGTTGCGGTTTATCTATATTCTACCTTCTTTGTTCTATACTCTTAAACGACTACAAATCAAATTTTATTCCTTGAGCAAGCGGTAAGTTGGTAGTATAGTTTATCGTGTTCGTTTGTCTGCGCATATATACTTTCCAAGCATCTGAACCACTTTCTCTTCCACCACCAGTTTCTTTTTCACCACCAAAAGCACCACCAATTTCTGCTCCAGAAGTTCCAATATTTACATTGGCAATTCCACAATCTGAACCAGCAACTGATAAAAATGCTTCTGCTTCACGCAAATTATTAGTCATAATCGCTGATGATAATCCTTGTGCTACACCATTTTGTATTGCAATAGCATCATGAACATCACCAGAATATTTTAGTAAATATAAAACCGGTGCAAAAGTTTCGTGTTGTACAATTTCAAAATGAGGTTGTGCTTCGGCAATCGCTGGTTTTACATAACAACCGCTTTCATAACCTTCACCTTGAAGAACGCCACCTTCCACTAGGATTTTTCCGCCTTCGGCAACTACTTTTTCTAAAGCTCTGTTGTACATTTCTACAGCATGAGTATCAATAAGTGGTCCAACATGATTATTTTGATCTAACGGATTTCCTATTCGCAATTGTCCATAGGCACTAACAATGGCATCTTTCACTTTATCATAAATGCTTTCGTGAATAATTAACCTTCTTGTTGATGTACAACGTTGACCAGCAGTTCCAACAGCACCAAAAACTGCACCAATTACTGTCATTTTTATATCTGCATCTGGAGTTACAATAATGGCGTTGTTTCCTCCTAATTCTAATAATGAATTTCCTAAACGAGCTGCACAAGCTTGAGCAACGATTTTACCCATTCTAGTAGAACCAGTTGCTGAAACTAATGGAACACGTTTGTCATGTGTCATCATTTCACCAACTTTATAATCTCCGTTGATTAAACATGAAATTCCTTCTGGTAGATTGTTTTCTTTCAAAACCTCAGCAATGATATTTTGACAAGCAATTCCGCATAAAGGAGTTTTTTCCGAAGGTTTCCAAACACAAACATCACCACAAATCCATGCTAATGCTGTGTTCCAAGACCAAACTGCGACTGGAAAGTTAAATGCCGAAATAATTCCCACAATTCCCAGTGGATGATATTGCTCATACATTCTATGTCCTGGACGTTCAGAATGCATCGTTAAACCATGCAATTGACGAGAAAGACCAACAGCAAAATCGCAAATGTCTATCATTTCTTGAACTTCGCCCAAACCTTCTTGGTATGATTTTCCCATTTCATAAGAAACTAATTTTCCAAGTGGTTCTTTGTATTTTCTTAATTTTTCTCCAAATTGACGAACGATTTCACCACGTTTTGGCGCTGGCATTAATTTGAATGTTTTAAAAGCTTCGGTTGCGGTTTGCATTACTTTTTCGTAATCTTCAGCGGTTGTAGTTTTTACTTTTCCGATTAATTGTCCATCTACTGGAGAATAACTTTCGATGATATCGCCATTTGAAAAATGATTATTTCCTGTTGATGTTCCTTCGTTGATGGCTTTTACACCCAAGATTTCTAATGCTTCGGTCATGCCGAATTGTTGTGCAATTGTTGACATTATGTGTTTTTTATGTTTGTTTTTTTAAAGTTTATGCAAAAATAGTGGTTTTTTAGAATGTTTTTTTAAAATGAAAAAACATTCAACTTTAATTAATAATTGTGTAAGAAAAAATGTTAAATTATTAGGATGTGTCGTTTTTTTTTTTTTTGCTTTGTATGTGGATATCCATTTCTAATTTATTAACTGTCAGTTAACAACTGACTAAATTATTATGTTTATGAAAAACAAATTAAAATTATTTATGGTATCAATTTTTTTTATAAGTTTTATGTCTTGTAGTAATAATGATGAAACGCTTGAAAGCAGTAATTCTAATCTTAAAATAGATTTGGTTAAGAAAAAGGACGCACTCCAAAACTTTAAAAAAGCACTTGTTTTAATGGCAAATACGAGACATGAAACAGTTGTAAAAGGAGGTATTGATAAATTCGTTATGGAAGGAGAGAATCAAGATATTGTTTATAATTCAGCAAAAGAATTGTTGTTAAGCAATGGGATGAATGAGCAAGAGATTGTAGCAAAAACAGGCAACAACACAAAAGCAATTATTGGAATGGCTTACATAATTTTAGCAGAAAACAATAGCTTTAACCTAACAAAAGAATAAATATGAAAAAGTTTTTATTAGTTTTAGTTTTGTTTTTTGGCTTACAAGGTTTTGCGCAAAAAACTGTAATTGTGAATAACTTTTCATCTTTGCAAGTTACCATCTTTGGAGTAAATACTATTGGAAACAATAATGCTCAATATCCAGCTATTAGAAGTGAATTGCCTTCTAATATAGTTATTCCAGCTGGACAATCAAGAACAATGAGTAGTCCTACAGGTTCACTGACGCAATTTCCATACAATTCTACTGCATCTGCTATGCAATATACTAATTGGAGACGATTTACTTCACCTACAACATCTTCTACAAACACAAGTTCAAATTATACAACATTATATGGAAACGGAACTAAGTTTAATTTTGTTGAGATAAGAGTTGGTACTACTAATTGGAAAATAGGAACAGGTTTAAACGGGAGTTCTGTGACTTCAGCGTCTGGAACAAGTGGTTCAACACCATACACTATAACCTATACTGAAAATGTAATAGCTCCAGGAAATGTTCAATATGTTATTCAAATAAATTAAGTTATGAAAAAGATAATTTTATTTTTAACTTTATTGTTTTCATTAACAATTTTTGCTCAAAAAACTGTATATATTTTTAATGGTTCCTCTCAACCTATATATATTGCCGGACTCAAAACAAAAAGTTTAAGTGTCCCAAATACTTACTTAACTACAAATAATTTTTCTGTACCAAACGGTTTATTGCAACCTGGAGAAATTTTTATTTTAGAGAATGTTTCAAGTAACACAAGATTTCCGTTTAGTTTTAATTCAACACAGTTTAGTAATATTTCTGTTGTTAATTGGAGAAGAACTACAAATGGTGGAACTAGTTTTATTACAGTTTCTAATACTAATGCTTATTCAAATAATGGATTAACCCAAGTATTCGACTATGCTAGTTTTAGAATTGGAATAGGAGGTAATTTAGGTAGTTTTTCTCTTGGCGTTGGCTTACCAACTGTGGTTACAGGATCTAATTGGATAGCTGATTATACGGTTAATACTGATCCCGCTTTTCCAAACCTGCAAGAAACAGTAATTACTATAAGTGATTTATAAATTATGAGAAGACTATCTTTTTTTCTTTTGCTTTTTTTTCAATGTGCTGTTTCACAAACTAGCTTTGAAAAAACATGGGCAACCTACTACAATGATGGGTTTTGCTTTATCCAATCTAGCACAATTGATAAAGATGGAAATGTTTATATGGTAGGTAGTGTTAAACAAAATAGTGTGTTTAGTACTACAATTAATGCTTTTCAATCTAGCTATGGTGGAGGAAATACAGATGGTTTTATAACAAAATTTAGCCCAAACGGTTCGGTCGTTTGGGCTACTTTTTTTGGTGGAAATGGAGATGAAATTATCAAAGGAGTTGTAATTGATAGTCAGAATAATGTTTATTTAATAGGTTTAACGAGCAGTTCGTCATCAATCGCTACACTAAATAGTTTTAGATCCACCATACCAGGATCAACGAGCAGTTTTATCACTAAATTTAATAGTGAGGGTGATTTAGGTTGGTCAACTTATTATACAGCTGGAGGTAGTGATATTACATTAATTGGCGAAATGGGTAATGATTACATAATATCGTTGGCAGATATTGTCTTTTTTAATGGTAATATTTATGTTTTTTCAAATACTGGAGAAAATAATCAAGCAACTATAGGGGTTTTTCAAGAAGAAAGACAAACGGCAAAATATATAGTTTCTAAATTTTCTTCAGCAGGTGAAAGAGTTTGGTCTTCTTATTATGGCATCAATGACAGTTTAATATCGGGATTATGTGTTAATGAAACTGGTGTGTATCTTTCGGGCAGATCTTCAAGTTGCGATTCAAATCCTACAGGTTATTTTGCTACACAAGGGTGTTTTCAAACAGAAAATTATTCCGAATGTGGAACACCATTTATTTCTAAGTTTAATCTAGATGGGCAAAGAGAATGGAGTACTTATTTTGGCGGAAATAATATCCAAGATGATATTATTATAAAAAACAGTATAAAATGTTATGGAAATCATATTTACTTTGTTGGAGTAACTTATAGAGACGATATGGCTACAATTGGTAGTTATCAAGAAAGTAAGGACAATTATTTTTGCAACTATTTGGTTAAATTTAATTTACTTGGTGAAAGAATTTGGGCTACATATTTTGGTTTAAATTCTATTGATGATGATTATTATTCATTACAAAATTCATTGATGATTGATAATTATGAAAATGTATATGTTAGTGGTGTTACTAATTTACAGCAAAACATAAGTACCCTAAATTGTTATCAAGACAATATTAATACTCCTAGTTCATCTACAGATTTTAAAACAGATGTGTATGTTATGAAATTTGATAGTGAAGGAGAACGTATTTTTGGCACCTATTTTGGTGGTAGTCATGATGAGTATTATGCTAGTATATTACCTTATGAAAATAAATTTTATCTTTATGGAATAACTAAAAGTACGAGTAATATTGCATCAGCAAACTCATTTCAAAGTAGCTTTAATATGAATGGAATTGTTTCTAACTATGATAGTAATATTTTTTTAGCAAGATTTGATCCTGTTAACCTTTCTAGCTATGAAATTTTGGTTAATTCGATAAAAATTTATCCCAATCCGGCCAAAGAATACATCATACTTTCAGCTTTAGAAAATGATTTGCAAGTAGAAATTTATGATATGCTTGGGAAAAAAATATTGCAAACCCAAACTTTAGCTTTTCAAACAAAAATTAATATAGACTCTATTTCAAAAGGGGTTTATTTGGTGAAAATAAGTAATAGTAAAAGTCAATATCTTATTCAGAAAATAATTATTGAGTAAACCTTTCATCTACTTCGATAACCGTTTTGCACTTTTCGCAAGTTCTTAGTTCTTCAGAGTTGTAAAAATGGTTGAAATGTTTCAGGAAGTCTTTTTCGATGTCGTGGAGTTCAAAATAGACTTCATACAATTTGTGATTACAGTTGTCGCAGAACCAAAGCAAACCATCGGGAATGTCTTTTCCGACGCGTTTTCGTTCAACAACTAATCCTATAGAATTTTCGGTTCTAACGGGTGAATGTGGCACTTTTGCTGGAAGTAAAAACATGTCGCCAGCCGAAAGTTTCATGGCTTTTTTCTCGCCATTATCTTGAACGTAAACGGTTATTTCGCCTTCGAGTTGGTAGAAAAGTTCTTCGGTTTCGTTGTAATGATAGTCTTTTCGAGCATTTGGTCCGGCAACAATCATCACAATATAATCACCAGAGTTTACATAAAGATTTTTATTACCTACAGGAGGTTTTAATAAATGCCGATTTTCATCTATCCATTTATTTAAATTAAAAGGTTTTTTAACTGACATATTTTGAATATATATTTGAGTAAAATTACAAAAAATAAAGGTCAGCAACTGCTGACCTTTATTTTTGTTATTTCATTTCTTTAATAAGATAAATATAAACAGGGAAGTGATCACTATACCCAATTTCAGTCATGCTATGACGGAGAGGATAACCTTTGTACTGACCAGTTGTTTGGATTAAATAGGGTTTATTAAAAATCCCTGCTTTCCAATAGTGATATGATGTATATTCTTCTTTTCTTATAAATGGTTCACTAACCATTATTTGGTCAAAAATATCACCCGCATCTCTGTAAAAAAGAGTTGAATTTCCTTTATAGAACATTTCTTCAAAAGGATTGTAAATGTCAAATTGTTTTACTTCTTCTTTTTTTCTTTTAGCTTTAATCCCTTCTTTTACACTTTTGTTGTAACTACCATCATTGAGATCGCCCATTGTTATGATTTTTGCATTTGGATTTATTGCAAAAAGCGAGTCCATGATTTTACGGTTCAATTTTCCAGCTGCTTCTCTGAAAGGCGAACTCTTCTTTTCTCCACCAGAACGAGATGGCCAGTGATTGACAATAATATGTATTTCTTCACCATCAAGATAACCTGTTACTAATAATTGATCACGAGTGTAAACACGATCATTTTCTTGGTTTGTTTGGGCAACATCATCTGTGGTTTCTTCTTTTTCTTTATCTTTTTTTGAAACTTTTGCCTCTTGATTTTTATAAATTAATAATGGAATGTTTGAATAACTTGTTGGTTTAAAATGCTTTTTTTGGTAAAGAAGCGCTACATCTATTCCTCTTTTGTCTGGAGAATCGAAGTGTATTATCCCATAATCTCTATTGATTAACAAAGGTTCTTTTATTAAGTCTTCCAAAACACCTCTGTTTTCAATTTCAGCACCACCAATCAGAGTTGGAGAATTATTTGGGTTTTCGGATGTTCCTATTTCAGACAATACTTTTGAAAGATTGTGTAGCTTTTGATGATATTTTTTAGATGTCCAGTTTTGAACTCCATTTGGAAGCCATTCTTCATCCATATTTGGACCATTGATTGTATCGAAGAGATTTTCAAAATTATAAAAAGCAACTGTATGAATAGAATACTTTTTTGACTGCGAATTAGAGGTATAAATTGCGAAAAAAGCAAAGAAAACCGCTATT
>Ga0116175_1000795_pt1 | contig 21228 bp, 10 predicted proteins | sample AD_UKC125_MetaG_FD_89802 | JGI IMG/M metagenome (GOLD analysis project Ga0116175, IMG submission 89802) | Active sludge microbial communities of municipal wastewater-treating anaerobic digesters from USA - AD_UKC125_MetaG | ecosystem: Engineered > Bioreactor > Anaerobic > Digestate | place: USA... | reverse complement strand
CTCTGGCTGTGGCTGGCCTTGCGCTTCGTGCTGGCGGGGATGCTGCCGCTGTTGCTCGTAGCCGTGATTTTGTCATGGGTATTGCTGCCGCAGGTTCTCGCAGACATTGAGACACGTCACCAGGCCTTGGCGCGTGCCGTTTCCGGTCAGGTCGAGGGGCACCTGCGCAGTGCCGGGCGGGAGTTGTCCGCGGTCGCCGAGTATCTCCGGCATCGAGGTGATCAGCCGGCTCCGTTCAGGTTCGAGCCGATCCTCGATGCGCATGCCGGCAGTGGCGAAGTCTTCACAGCGATCTACATCGCTGATGCGGCGAATGTGGTGCATGCGCTTGGACTGCCTCAGGGGGAGCGCCAGCAACGTGGGGATCGGATCGATATCGACCTTTCGCGCTGGACCGTCGTACGCGAGGCGCGGCAACGACGAGCGCCCGTGTGGTCGGAGATCGTCGAATCCGCGGTCAGCAGCCGGCGGGTGGTCAGCCTGGCCATTCCGCTGAATGATCAGGTGCTGATCGGCGAAGTCGCGATTGACCGGCTCTCGGAGTTCCTGGGCAGCCTGCCCACCGAAGCCGACATGTGGACCATGATCCTCGATCGCCGGGGGCAGGTGGTTGCTCACTCGCAAGCCAGCCTTGACGGCCTGCACGCCAACCTTGGGTCTCTGCCGATCGTTGCCGACGCGCTGCCGGGACGTATTGCAACGCATGACCTCGCCATGGGCGGGGAAAAGCTCATCGCGACGCTGGTCAGCGTGCCGCAACTCGGCTGGACGGTTCTCGTCGCACAACCCCGCAGGGACGCGCTGAAGCCGTTTGTGTCCACCCTGTGGGCCCTCGCTGTCGCCGCTCTGGTGGCGCTGCTATTGGCGACGATAGCCACGCTGTTGCTGGCGCGTCGGGTTGCGCAGCGCATCGGTCGTTACACGGCGCAGACGCACGCCATCGCCGAGGGCGACTACGAGCAGCGCTGGCCGATTTCGCGGATCAGGGAATTCGACGAGCTGGCTGAGGATCTCGATCGCATGTCGCTCGCCATTCGTCAGCGCGAGCGCCAACTGGCGACCAGTGAGGCGCGCTACCGGTCGGTGGTCAGCAATGCCCCGGTGGTGATCTTTCAATTCGATGAAATGGGAGTCTTCCACTTCAGCGAAGGCAAGGGCGTAGCGGGTGCGGGTTTCGAGCCGGGCCAGGCAATGGGCCAGTCGCTGTTCACACTCTACGGTCAGTATCCGGAGATCTGCGCGCATGCGCGTCGGGCGATCGATGGCGAGACGCTGCAGTTTGTCTCCCGGATCGGCGACACTTATTTCGACACCCATTTCAATTCCGTTCGGGCGGATGACGGCACGGTGCAGGTGATCGGCGTTGCGTTGGACATTACCGAGCGCATTCGCGCCGAAGAAGCGTTGCGGGCCAGTGAAGCTCGCTTCCGTGATCTCTCGGCAATGGCTTCGGACTGGTTCTGGGAGCAGGACGAGCAGTTCCGGTTCACCTACTTCTCTTACGGCGGGGCCATGTCCACTCTGGCGGAAAGCGGTTTTGATCATCACCAGATGATCGGCAAGACGCGCTGGGAATTGCCCGTCCACCTGACGGCCGCGGAATGGGAGGCGCACCGGGCAGTGCTTGACGCGCATCAACCCTTTCGCGATCTGGAGTATCGGATCGGTTCGGCGACCGGCGGGGATCGCTGGTTCAACGTCAACGGCCAGCCGTTGTTCGACACTGCCGGATGTTTTGCCGGCTATCGTGGCACGGCGCGCGACGTCACCGGGCGCAGGCAGGCAGATCAGGCCTTGCAGGAAAGCGAGGCGCGCTACCGACTGCTCTTCGACAGCAATCCGCACCCGATGTGGGTATACGATCTGCAGACGCTGACCTTCCTGACAATCAACGACGCGGCTGTCGCCAGCTATGGCTATTCCCGCGATGAATTTCTGAGTATGCGAATCACCGATCTCAGCTCCGACGAGGATACCCCGCTACTGGTCGAGGACATCGTCGCGGTCGAAGAGAGCACCGACTACTCGGGGTTCTGGCGACATCGCCGGAAAGACGGCACGACCATCGACGTTGACACCATCTCGCATGCACTCTCGTTCGAGGGGCACCAGGCGGTATTGGTCCTGGCCGATGACATTACCGAGCGCAGGCGCGCAGAGCAGGCCTTGCTGGAGAGCGAGCGCAAGTACCGCGAACTCGTGGAGAACGCCAACAGCATCATCCTGCGCTGGAACCCGGCGGGCCAGATCACCTTCATCAACGAATTCGGCCTCAAGTTCTTTGGCTATGCCGAGGAGGAACTGCTGGGTCGGCACGTGGTCGGTACCATCGTTCCGCTCACCGGCAGCAACGGCCGGGACATGCGTCCGTTGATGGAAACCATCTGTCTCAATCCGCAGGCGTTTGAACACAACACCAACCAGAACATGCGTCGCGATGGCGAGCGGGTCTGGGTATCCTGGACCAACAGGGCAGTCTTCGATGCGAATGGCCAGGTCGTCGAGGTGTTCAGCGTCGGTTCGGACATCACCGAGCGCAAGCGGGTCGAGGACGAACTGCAGCGGCACCGGGAACACCTCGAAGAACTGGTGAGCGAACGCACCTCAGAGTTGCGGCAGGCGATGGCACAACTGGTTCAGACCGAAAAGCTGGCCGCACTGGGCAATCTGGTTGCCGGTGTGGCGCACGAACTGAACACCCCGCTGGGCAACAGTCGCGTCGTCGCCAGCCTGTTTGGAGAGCAGTTGCGCAACTTCGCCGAGGCTGTCGAATCGGGGAGCCTGCGCCGCTCGCAGTTGGAGGGCTTCCTCAACCGTGGTCGCGAAGCGGTCGATCTGCTGGAGCGCAACAGTGCCCGCGCTGCCGACCTCATCGGCCACTTCAAGCAGGTGGCGGTGGATCAGAGCAGCGCCCGACGCCGCGTCTTCGACCTGCGCCAGACCGTGGAGGAGATGTTGGTCACCTTGCGGCCGACCTTCAAGCGCAGCCAGCATCGAATCGAAGTGGACATTCCGCTCGGCTTGCTGATGGACAGCTACCCGGGGCCGCTCGAACAAGTCATTGCGAACCTGATCGCCAACGCTCTGGCCCACGGGCTGGCGGCGGTCGAGCACGGCTGCATCGAGTTGCATGCCCATACTGAAGACCAGACTCAGATAGTCCTGCGCTGTGCAGACAACGGGGTGGGGATCGCCACGGCTACGGCCCACCGCATCTTCGAACCGTTTTTCACCACGCGTCTGGGGCAGGGCGGCAGTGGGCTGGGGTTGTACATCGTCTACAACCTGGTGACCAGCGTGCTTGGCGGAAGCATCGTGGTCGACAGTTCCCCGGGTCACGGTGCATGCTTCACGCTGAACTTGCCGCGCGCTGCGCCGAACCGGGCAACGTCAGTTCCCTGAGTCGAGACCACCGCCAGTGGTCACTGCGGCAACTTGAGTTGCAGGTATTCCGGCCACTGTGCGGCGCTTTCCAGGCGGACATAGGCGACTCCCGGCAGCCCGGCCTTGAGTTGCTCCTTGTACTTCCGGAGCAATACCGGGTCAATTTGCGCCTTGCTCCGGAAGGCGAGCCGCTGGCGCTGGACGCTGAACTGAGGGCCGCCCTCGACTGACGCAACGCGTGCCGGGATCACGTATTGAGGCACGGCATCCAGCACCAGTCTGACCTCGGATCCGAGCGCAACTTTTCCGGCGCTGCTTTCCGGCAGGAAGAAGGTCATTGCAACATCCGCCGGATCGACTACGGTCAGCAGTTTGCCCCCTGCAGGCAGCAATTCCCCCGGCTCGGTCGCTCCCGACTGCACCCGGCCGCCTCGCGGTGTCCTGAGGGTGGCGTCGTCAATGTCGGCCCGGATCTTCTCCGCTGCCGCAATGGCGACTTCGATCGGCGATTCAGGGTCGGTCACCGGCGATTCCAGGGACCGAGCCGGCGGCGGCAGTTCCGGTGCCTGCGCGGCTTCAATCGGTGGCACTGCGGCCACTTTCCCGGGACGTCTCTGGGCCAGCACTGCGAGCACGCTGCTCCTGCTCTCCGGCTTCTGCGGAGCTACCGCGATCCCCAGCGCAACGGAGCTGCCGGCCTGCTTCACTCTGGCCTGCAATTGCTGGAGCTCAAATTCCAGCGCCTGGGTGTCCATGCGGGCAACGATCTGGCCCGGCTCGACACGCTCACCGCTCCTGACCAGAATTTCCTTGACTCGCCCGGCAGTCCTGGTGGTAATGTCGATTTCCGCAGACTCCAGACGCCCACTGCCGACGACAAAGCCCGCCGGGAGAGGGGGAGGGCGTGCGTTCTGCCAGGCAAGCATTCCCGAGAGCAGGGTGATCATGGTGACGACGGCGAAAAACGCGACGCGCCCAGAGTTGCTGTTCATGACTCGATGTTCCCGATCCTGTCCGAGCACGACCTGGTGCGTGAACTCACGGATCGCAGTGGCGACGGTCCGGATTGTAACTCAGCAGCGCGAGCCGGGGGTTGTTTGCGGCCGTCCGGCAGGGGGCGCAGCCCCAGCTCTCAAGGCAAGGGGACGATCAGCTTGTCCCACCCTGAACCGTGTCCATGGAGGCTGCCTGCGCTTTGTCGAATCGCGGTGGCGACGCGCATTTCAAACTCGGCAAACTGCAGATCAGGTGACGACGAAGACAGCATGCGTCTCTCCGCCAGATTCCGACGATCGCTTCCCATGCGGCGCTCGGCCCCGGCGCGGCGATCCACTCCGGTTCGGTGATCAGCGTGGTCTGCTCGGGCTTCATCGCACATGTAAGGCTTTCTCGAAGTCAGGCGAAAGACAATCTCCCACGGCGACCGGGTCTGGTGCCGAACCTTTGGGGCACCATTGCCGGTTCGCTCGGGACGCGTGCGGCGAATCCGCTCGTGGAGCAGCAAGACCAGGCAGTGTTTTCGATTGAGGCAGTATCATGGCGATCGTCGGTAGGCCGTCTGAAAGTTAGCAACGACCAGCATGCTAGTACAAAGTGCGCCGCTCGGCGAAGAACATGAAGCCGGTTTTACAATGGAGTACTGGCATTGCGTGCAGGCGAAGAAGCCATTCTCAGAGATATCGTGCTGGTCGGCGGCGGACACAGCCACGTCGGGGTACTCAGGCAGTTCGGCAGGCGGCCGCTGCCCGGCGTACGCCTGACGGTAATCTGTACGGATACGCACACTCCCTATTCGGGGATGTTGCCCGGCTATATCGCAGGACACTACAGCTACGACCAGGTGCATATCGACCTGCGCAGGCTGGCGATGTTTGCCGGTGCCCGATTTTTTCGCGACGAGGTGGTCGGCCTGGATCGGGAGCGGCGCAGAGTCTTGTGTCGCGATCGACCACCACTGTCTTATGATCTCCTGTCGATCAACATCGGCTCGACACCCCGGCTGGACGGTGTTGCCGGCGCCGCCGAGGAGGTGCTGCCGGTCAAGCCGATCCGCCGCTTCAACGAACGTTGGCTGGCATTGTTGCAGCGGGTCTGCGGACATCCTGGAGGAACCACCATTGCCGTGGTCGGTGCGGGTGCCGGCGGCGTCGAACTGACGCTGGCGATGCAGTATCGCCTGCGCCGGGAACTGCAGGCGCTGGGGCGCGGCCCCGACGAACTGCGCCTGCATCTGTTCTCCGCGGACCGCGAGATCCTGAGTACACACAATGCACGCGTGCGGCGTACTTTCGAGCGCGTCCTGGCCGAGCGCGGAGTCGTCGTGCATCGCCATGCCGAAGTCAGCTCGGTGTCGCACCTGCAGCTTGCGACACGCAGCGGCGAGTACCTGTCTGCCGACGAAATCATCTGGGTGACCCAGGCCGGTGGCGCCGGCTGGCTGCGCGATACGGGTTTGTCGTTGGACAGCGGCGGTTTCATCCTGGTGAGCGACACCTTGCAGACGGTCAGCGATCCACTGGTCTTTGCCGCCGGCGATTGTGCGGCGATGATCGACGTGCCACTGGAAAAAGCCGGCGTCTTTGCGGTCCGGCAGGGGCGACCACTGGCCGAGAACCTGCGTCGATCGCTGATGGCCATGCCCTTGCGCCGCTATCGCCCACAAGCTCGCTGGCTGGCGCTGATCAGTACCGGTGACCGCCGCGCGGTGGCTTCACGCGGTGCGGTGTGTGCCGAGGGCGCCTGGGTGTGGCGTTGGAAAGATCGCATCGACCGTCGCTTCATGGCTGGATTTCAGGATCTGCCGCCAATCGACGAGCCAGCGGCGCCACTGATGCCAGCGATCTCCCTCGACGCCAGTGAAACTGCGCAGGCGCGCGCGGCGGCTGCGATCCGCTGCGGTGACGTCGCGCCGGTCGCGGCCACACTGCTGCGACAGGTGGTCAGGATGCTGCGCGCGCACAACTGCGGCGAGGTGTGGCTCGGTCTGGAGGATGGCGAGCACGCGGCCATCTTGCAGGTGCCGCCGGGCAAGGCCATGGTGCAGACCCTGGCCTCCTGCGGCGCGTTCATCGACGATCCCTGGTTGTTCGCGCGCATTGCGGCGAATGATGCGCTCGACGACATTTTCGTGCTGGGTGCCGAAGCACATTCGGCAAGCATTGTCGCGACACTGCCGGCAGGCCTTGATGATAAGGTCGAAGACACGCTGTTCCAGCTCCTGTCCGGAGCCGCCGAGGTGTTCACTGGCACCGACTGCGTGCTGGTCGGCGCGCGTGCCGTATGGGGTCCGGAACTGGCCCTTGGCTTTGCCGTGAACGGCCTGATCGGTGCGCAACTCACCGGCGTGATGGGCAAGGGCAGCATGCGGCCAGGCGAGGTGTTGATCCTGAACAAGCCGATTGGCAGCGCGACCCTGCTCGCTGCGCATCGCCGTCTGCGGGCCACGGGCCGCTGGATCGATGCGGCGCTGCGATCGATGCTCCAGTCCAACCGGCTGGCAGCCAGCTGTCTGAACACCTACGCCGCCAGTGCCTGCACCAGGATCAGCGCTCTTGGTCTGCATGGCCAGTTGCTCGCGATGACCCGCCGTGCGGGCGTGGCTGTCGAACTTGATCTGAACGCCTTGCCGGTTCTCGTTGGCGCTGCAGAGACTGCTGCTCTGGGTTTCCCGAGCCGGCGGCCAGCGGACAGGTCGTGCACGAGCCGCACTCCAAGCGCGTCTGATCCTGCTTGCCGTCACCCGAAGCATGCGTTGTTGTTCGATCCGGAAACGTCAGGAGGGCTGCTGGCCAGCGTACCTCCAGAGACTGCAGAGGCGTGTCTGCAGGCGCTGCGCGCTCTCGGTTACCCTCGGGCCACCAGCGTGGGGCGGGTGTTGCCGGCCGGCCAGGGTCCCGAGCCGATCCTGCTCAAGCTGTAAACATTCGGTGGCGAGAAACGCCATCCGTACCCCGCGGGTACGGCACGATCTCGTGCCCTGAGGAATGCGACGACGTTTCCCTGCTGTTCTTGCCGGACACGCTTTCTGCTAAGCTTCCGGGGAACAGGTCGTGGCGATTCGGGAGTTGCGCCCGCGCAGCCCTGTACCGCAACCCTCTGATGGCCGCCCCATGTTCGACAACTTGCGAAAGTATGCCGCCGCCTACGCTGTGGCGATCGGTGGAGTTCTCCTGACCTGCCTGTCGTCATGGAACGTACGGCAGGAACTGCAGACCAGCCACTTCAAGGAGTTCCAGTGGGCAGCCGGTGACCGCATCCAGTCTGTGCGAGCGGTGGTCGACCAGGGCCTGGACGCACTGCTGGAAATTCGGGGCCTGTTCTACGCGGCGCAGGGAGTCGACGAAAGGGAGTTCCTGGTTTTTACCGATTCGATTCTCAAACGCCGCCCGTATATCGACAGTCTTTTCTGGGCGCCGCTGCTGACCTCGCCGCGGCAAGCCCTGCCTGGATCGGCACCCGGCAGCATGGCGCGGGCGGCGCCGGTTGCAGGCCAGGCGGAGGCTGCCGGCACGTTGCGGGTGCCAGTACTGCTTTCCGCATCGCGTTCGGGAACCGGTCTTGCGCGGGGTGTCGATCTGAACGCGATGCCCGAACTGGCCGCGCTGTTCCATAAGGCAAGAGCGAGCGGCAACGTCGCGGTCAGCGGACGCATGGAAATGGCACGACCGGGAAGGGAATCGGCGTTTGTCATCTATGCGGCACTGCCCGTCTATGCGCCGGGCGCCACGGGCACTGCCGGAACAACGAAATACCGGGAACCGCTGGGATTCGTGATTGGTGTGTACGACATCGAAGAACTGGTGCATGTGGCCATCAGCCTGCTTGAGCCGCGCGGCGTCGAAGTACTGGTGCGTGACGATTCGGCGGCCGGTGATGCGCAGTTCCTCCACTTCTACGCCAGCCGCCTGGAGCCACGCGCTGCGGCAACGGCTAGCGGTCTGATGCCGGAGGGCGACGAGGATCAGCCGCGGATGGTGGTCAGGATTCCCGTCGGCGATCGTAGCTGGACGGTGACCTGCGTGGCAACCCATACCTTTCGCAGTGCCGAAGTCTTTACCAAGGCCCACTGGTCGGTGCTTCTGGGAGGTATCCTGTTCACGGCGCTGCTCACCTTCTACCTGGTGCGCAGTCGCCGCGAGCTGGAAAATCGGATCCAGTTGACGCAGACCATCTACGAGCGCGAAGAGCTGTTTCGCCAGTTGGCGGAAACGGTCGACGTCGTTTTCTGGGCGACCAACGCTGCTGCGACGCGGCTCGAGTACATCGGCCCGGCGTTTCGCCAGATCGCCGGGCGCGAGGCCAGGCTCGATGGCGCCGCGCCTTCCCTGATGCTCGACGTCTTCGAAGCCGACGACCGACGCAACCTGATTGCGGCCATCGGCCAGTTGCAGACTGAAGGTGTACGTTTTACCGTCGTGCTGCCGGTGGCACGTGCCAGCCAGGGGGTGCGCTGGCTGCGCGTCTGCGGTTTCCCGGTGCGCGAGCCGGGTTGCGAGCTGAGCCGCATCGTTGGTTTTCTTGAGGACATTACCGATCACAAGCTGGCCGAAGATGCGCTACGCGACTCCGAAGCCAAGTTGCGTACCCTGTTCAACCATTCGCCAGACCTGATCTTTACCGTCGATGGCGAGGCCAATATCCTGCTCACCAACCGACCCTTGCCGTATCCTGTCGGCGGCGCCGGCGAAAAGCGATCGGAGCTGATTCTCCCGCCTGATGTGCGCGGTGGTTACCTGCATAAGCTGCGTCAGGTTTTCGAGAGTGGACGCATCGAGCATTTTCAGTACCGGTCGAGCGACGCCACCTGGTGGGAAATCCGGATGGTGCCGATCAGTTCGGCGAAGGCGGTAATGGCCGCGATGGTGGTGATTACCGACATCACCGAGAACCGCAAGCTGCAATGGCAGGCCATCCGCAGCGCGCGTCTGGCCTCGCTCGGGGTGCTGTCGGCCGGCATCGCGCACGAGATCAACAACCCGAATCACGCCATTCTGGCGAATGCCTCGCTGTTGACGCGGATCTGGCAGGATGCCTTGCCGATACTCAACGAGTACGAGCACGAGCAGGGCAGCTTCGTGCTTGCCGGCCTGGGCTTCGAGCGGGCACGGCAAACCATCGCACGCGGTATGAGCGACATTGGCGAGAACGCCAAACGTATTCAGAAGATCGTCGATAACCTCAAGCACCTGGGCAAGCAGGATCGTGGGCACATGGACGAACTGGCCGACGTCGGGAAAATCCTCAATGCCGTGGTGACACTGCTCGATACCCGCATTCACAAACACACCGACGCCTTTTCGCTGGAGTTGCCGGCGGCGCTGCCGCTGGTCAAGGGCAACGTGCAGCAACTGGAGCAGGTATTCATCAACGTCATCGTCAATGCCCTGGAGTCGTTGCCGGACCGCAGCCGGTCGGTCAAGGTTTCGGCAAGGGCGGAGACCGCCAGCGGCCGGATCGTCGTGCAGGTCGAGGATCAGGGAAAAGGGATCGCCGAGGACGTCATGGCGCAGATCGGCGAACCCTTCTTCACCACCAAGGCGGAAAGCGGTGGCACCGGACTGGGCCTGTCGATTTCGTCGTCGATCGTCGAGAGGCACGGTGGAATATTGCGCTTCGAGTCGAACAACAATCCCGGCACCACGGTGAGCATAGACCTGCCGGTGAGCACGGAGGAGTGAATGAAAGAGAAGTCGTTTGCCAGCCTTCCCGTTTTTCTTGTCGATGATGAGGAGTCGGTCCTGCATGCCACAGCCGCGGTACTGCACAGCGCCGGGGTGGCCAACATCCAGATGGTGGGCGATAGCCGCGACCTGTTGCCGGCACTCGAGCGGCAGCAGGCCAGCGCGGTGCTCCTGGATCTCTTCATGCCGCACATCACCGGCAACAAACTGCTGCCGGACATCGTCCATCTCTATCCGGAGGTACCGGTGATCGTCATGACGGCTGCCCAGGATGTCGAAACCGCCGTCCGCAGCATGAAGGAGGGGGCCTTCGATTATCTCGTCAAGCCGGTTGAAGAAAGCCGGCTGGTAGCCAGCGTTCGGCACGCGCTCGAGGTCCATTCGTTGCGGCGACAGATGGGCGTGCTGAAACATTATCTGCTCTCCGACTGCCTGCAGAACAACGAGGCCTTTGCCGGCATCGTCACCAACAGCCGCAAGATGCGGGCGCTGTTCCAGTACCTCGAAGCGGTGGCCGTCTCCGCCGAGCCGGTGCTGATCTCCGGCGAGACGGGCGCCGGCAAGGAAATGTTCGCGCACGCCCTGCACAAACTCAGCGGCCTGACCGGACAGTTCGTGCAGGTCAATGTCGCCGGGCTCGACGACACCCTTTTTTCGGACACCCTGTTCGGTCACAAGAAGGGGGCCTTCACCGGCGCCGATCAGTCGCGCGCTGGTTTGATTGCCCAGGCCGGCGGCGGCACCTTGTTCCTGGACGAAATCGGCGACCTGTCGATGGCCTCGCAGGTCAAACTGCTGCGCCTGCTCCAGGAACACATGTATTTTCCGCTGGGCTCCGATGTCGCCCGCCCCAGCGATGCGCGCGTGGTCTGCGCGACCAACTGCAATCTGGCGCAGATGATGCGGCAGAGTCAGTTTCGCTCCGACCTATTCTTCCGTCTCTCGGTGCACCAGATCGAAGTGCCGCCGCTACGCCAGCACAAGGAGGATATCCCGCTGCTGCTGCAACACTTTCTCGACGAGGCCGCGGCGTCGATCGGCAAGCCGGCTCCCGAACCTTCGAACGAACTGATCACGCTGCTCTCGAACTATCATTTTCCCGGCAATGTTCGCGAGCTGCGGGCGATGGTGTTCAACGCCATGGCCCTGCATCGGGGAGGGGCGGTACTGGCCATGGACAGTTTCCGTCAGGCCATCCAGAAGCAGCAGAAGGCGACTGCGGATTACCCGGCGGCAGAGCCCTCCGACGGGCTGCCAGTGGTCATCCCGGGACGCTTTCCGACACTCGACGAAGTGGAAGAGGCGCTGGTCATGGAGGCCCTCAAGCGGGCAAAGGGCAATCAGGGCGTTGCCGCAACGCTGCTTGGACTGTCGCGTCCAGCACTCAACCGACGCCTGGCGCGTCGAGCCATGCATTCGGAGCCCTGAGCCGGGGAAGTTTCCAGAATTGGCGAGCACGACTTAATTTCAGACACCCGTCGTGGGCACAACTCGTCTGCTCCGACGCATACCTTTGCTGGGTCGGCCTTGCCGCGGTGGCAAGGTTGAGCAGCCAGCGTCGCACCGGGTGTTACGTTTCGACGCTTTGAATGAAATCCAGTGCATCTATGTAACTTATTGCCATAATTAATAAAAAGATACATTTATAAAACATTGGTATTTTGTGGTGTGCATTTTGTAACACCCCTTCAGAAGCCCGCGAGTACTTCAAAATCCGGATTTAACCTGTTGTATTTTCAACATTATAAAAAATTCCCTGGTTGCGGCACGAATATTGCTATCGAGATTTAGCTAAACGTCGCTGGACGCGTCGCTACTTGTTGTCGATGACCGCCGTCTGCGTTTGGCGACAGCAAGAGTCAGTCTGATATCTGGGGGGATGTCATTTGGGAGCACAACACGAACTGGACGGTACTTTGCTGCCCGACGCCGCTTGGCGAACGGTGGCGCGTCGTCGTGCTCCCGGAATCTCTCGGTTGCTGCAAGTTACGGCAAGGAGGGTCAACAGTACGCGAATACGAATCCAGGCATATGGCCAGTCGCAACCCGGCTGGCGCACTTCGCGGCATAGACATTCCTCAAACCACCGCGCTTCAATACACGACAACCACCACAGGGCCGCTGCATGAGCACACTACTGATATTGACGATAATAACTGTCGCCATCGTCCTTTTTTTCGACTACACCAACGGCTTTCATGATGCCGCGAACATCGTGGCGACGATTATCGCTTCGCGTGCGATGACCCCTGTGCAGGCAGTGATCATCGTCGGCACTTTCGAGTTTCTCGGCCCCTTGCTGGGCGGTACGGCGGTCGCCAACACCATCGGCAAGTTCGTCACCCTGGGAGACGTCCAGGCCGTCCTCTCGCTGGCCATCCTGATCAGCGGGCTGATGGGAGCCATTGTCTGGAATCTGGCTACCTGGTATTTCGGTATCCCGTCTTCGTCGTCGCACGCGCTGGTGGGGGGGTTGATCGGCGCGGTGGTCGTTTCTGCCGGCGTGGACAATGTCGTCTGGGGTTTCTCGCAAATGATGCACGGCCAGTTGACCGGTATCATGAAGGTGTTGGCCAGTCTGGTTCTGTCCCCAATCATCGGTTTCTGGGCCGGTTTCCTGATGTTGCGCTTGCTGCACATCGCTTTGTTCACCGCCAAGCCGTCGGCCAATACCGGGCTACGCTATGCGCAGTTCGTCACCGCCGCCGGGCTGGCTTTTTCGCACGGCGCCAACGACGCCCAAAAGAGTATGGGCATGCTGACCCTTGCGCTGCTGCTGGGCGGCTTCATCCCGAGTTTTGAAGTTCCCTTCTGGGTCATGCTGGCGTGTGCCGCGGCGATTACCCTGGGGATTCTCTCCGGTGGATGGCGTATCGTTCGCACCCTCGGCTTCGCGATCTACCGCGTTCGCCCGATTCACGCCCTCAGTTCGCAACTGACCTCGGCGATCGTCATCATGACCGCGTCAGTGATCGGCGCGCCTGTGTCGACCACCCACGTCGTCGCGACCTCCATCATGGGCATCGGCTCTTCTGAGCGACCGAAAGCCGTTCGCTGGAAAAAGGCCAAGGACATTGCCATCACCTGGCTGATCACCATTCCCGGCTCGGCCCTGGTTGCCATTCAGACATTCGCTCTCGTCAATCTCTTTATCGGAAAGGTCTAAACATGTCCGCAAGCACCGCTTCACCCTCAATCACTCGCCGGATCCTGCATCGGGTTTTTCCGAAAGTACCCAACTTCTTCGCACTGCTGGCAGAACAAAGCGCTCAAGTAGGGGTTAGCGCCGGTCTGCTCGTGGAATACATGGGCTCCGGGAGCTCCGAGGTTGCCAAGAGGGTCATTGACGCCGAGCACGAGGGCGACCGCCTCAAGGTTCGCAATCTGACGCTGCTCAACGAAGCGTTCTCGACACCGATCGACCGCGAAGACCTGCACCGCGCGATCATCAATCTCGACGAGATCATCAACAGTTGCAAGACGGTCGTTGCCGAAATGGACGCCAACGTGCTGGCCCTGAAAGCCGACAAATATTGCCTGGAAATGGCGGTGTGCCTGAAAGACGGCGCTGAGGCGGTGGCCGCAGGTTATGGTCGCCTGGGGAGCGATCCGAAACTCGGACGTGCCGACGCCGAGAAGTCCGACAAGGCGGTGCGCAACCTGACCAGAACCCATCGCCGCGCGCTCGCGGAGCTGTTCAACGATACCGATTTCCAGAACATCTTCCGTCGCAAGGAAATCTACGGCCAGCTCCTGCGTGCAGGCGATCGTCTGAACGTCTGCAACAGCACGCTGCTCGACATCGTCGTCAAACTCTGCTGAGCAGCGCGTAACCTTCTTCGCTGGCCGGCTTCTGCCTGGAGTCCGGCCGGCGGGGCATGCTGAAGGGCGCCTCACCCACTCCGTTGCGAGTGCGTGAGGCGCCTTTTTTTCGACCATCGCCGGCGCGCTTCGATCGGCCCCTCAACCATACGGCGAACACCGCGCAACCGGCTTGCGCCCCGCGCGTTATCCCTGCCCCCTTCCGTTACCTGACGCCGGGTTCGATCTCGGCAAGCGTCTGGCAAGCGCTCTGGCACGCAACATCAGGATTGACTCTGGGAGGATCATTCCGCCCGGCAGGTGTAACGTTTTTGTCCCCCACCAAAAGCCTGGGTTGAGATTCAACAGACTGTTTTTTTTATACAAAATGAATTCCCGGCGGGCTCTACGGTGTGCCGCACATCCGTTTTGTTGCACCCGCTCCGAACTGGAAGAGGTTTTCACACCAGTGCCTGCAGCCTTGATTTTCCGGAGGAATTTTTATAGTCAAGAGGGATGGCATGGCTTGTGCTTGAACTGGCAATATAAATGTCCCGTCGGCTGGGTTCGCTATTGATGGCTGTCCGGGGCAATTTGATGCTGATGTGGTGTCAGTTCATTTCTCAGGAGCTAGTCAGATGGGTGTCGAAAACGAACTCAATCTCTCACTTACGCCCGGAGTGGCGAGCCGGCTGGTCAAGCACCCCCTGCTGACCGATGCCAAGCCAATTCGCCAGCGGGTCATCAATACCTACTACGACACCCCGGACCAGCGCCTACGGCGGGAACGCGTCGTGGTTCGCTACCGCAAGAAGGGTTCGACCTGGCTGTCTTCGGTACGGCGGATGACGGTGTCGGAGGGCAGGCACACGGAACCCAGCGAGTGGGAAACGGTTGTTGCACCGGGTAAACTCGATTTCTCGCATGTCGCTGACGGAACGCTGCGGGAATGGCTGGAGTCACTGCGCGACGAGTTGCGGCCGGCGTTTACGACCAGTTTCACTCGCAATGCCTGGCTGCTCGAACCGCGCGACGGGGTGCGCATCGAAGTCGCACTGGATCGCGGCTGGATAGAAGCCGACGGGCGGCGGCAGCCGATCTGCGAGGTCGGACTCGAATTGCTGTCGGGCGGCGTGGCTGATCTGTTTTCCGCGGCGGGGGACCTGCAGACCGATTTGTCCCTGCACCCGGAAACCACCAGCAAGTTTCAGCGCGGCTACAGCGTTCTGGCAGATGAATCGTTGCAGCCGGTCAAGGCACTCCCCATCGCGACCACAGCCGAAATGACGGACATGGCCGGTTTTCGCGCTATTGCACTGGCCTGTCTCAAGCATCTGCAAAGCAATGAGCAAGGGCTTTGCGAGAGCGACAATCCTGAATTCGTGCACCAGGCACGCGTTGCGATCCGTCGGCTGCGATCCGCGATTCGTGTCTGGAAACCGCGCTTGCCAGCGGAATTTGTGGCCAGCTTCGATCCGCGCTGGCAGGCCCTGGCCAGGCAACTTGGCGAAACACGCAATTGGGATGTGTTTCTTGCAGAGACCCTGCCGGCGGTCGTCGTTGCCTTTCCAGAAGGTGTCGAAGTCGGTCGTCTGTCGCACTACGCCGTGCGGCGTTGTGCGATCAATCGTGCGGCGGCACGCAGTACCCTCAAGTCGGCAGACTATTCGCGCCTGCTGCTCGAATTCACTGCCGCCGTGCTGGCTCTGCCCGAAGTTGCAGCGCGTCCGCTCGGGACCTTTGCCCCGCGTCGTCTCGACAAACGTGCCAAGCAGGTCAGACAGTTGGCGGGCGAGGCTCTGGCCAGCGATGCGCCTGCCCGCCATCGCTTGCGCGTGGCCTATAAGCGTCTGCGCTACGCCCTTGAATTCTTCGCTCCACTCTTCCCTGCCGACCGGTTGCGTGCCTACCACGTGTCTGCCAGCAATCTGCAGGAAATGCTCGGTCGCCTCAACGATCTTGCCGTGGCCGGCGAGTTGATCAAAGAAGCGCTTCCAGGGGAACAAGGGGAAGTAATTCAATACTGGCTGGAAGGGCAGACGGAGCGGCTGTTGCCGGAACTTGGCGGCTTGCTGGAAGACTTCGGTCGTCAGGCAGTGCCCTGGAAGGCAGTCTGATCGTCACTGCAGCACTGTTGTGGGAGCCTGCCGGCAGGCGTAACCCGGCCGAGCTCCGTGCTGTCGACCCAGCGTTCGACCATTTCATTGCCGCTCCAACCTCCCTCCCGGAAACCTGCCCATGTCCCGTAAAGCGAAGACTTTGACCCTCACTGCGGAGCAACGCCGCCAACTGAAGCAGATAGACGAGAGCGGCAGCGACTGGCGGGAGCGTCGCCGAGCGCGGACGGTGCTTCTACTCGGCGAGGGAAGGTCGGTTGCGAGAGTAGCGGTAGAGCAGAGTATTCACAAGGAAACCGTAGCCTGTCACCGGGATGCCTGGCTGGCAAGGAGCTTTGAAGGATTACGCGACCTGCCGCGTAGCGGCGCGCCTCGCAAGCTGTCCGAAACCCATAGGCAATTGCTATGCATCTGGGTACAGGAAGGTACCTGTACGGCCCCTCAGTTGAGAACACGATTATCGGCGGAGCACGGCGTGCAAGTGTCGCTGTGGCTGGTGCAGAGTGCCTTGAAGGAGCAGGGTCAGGTCTGGAAAACGAATCCGCACGAGCGGGCACGCCGGAAGCAACCCACTTCTCCGACGCCCATGCCGGAATAGAGGAAAGCAGCCAGGCTGCAGGCCCCAAGCCTCGCGAAATCAAGCGCCCGGAGTGGACCCAGGCTGATCGCGCTCACTTTCGGGCAGGTCATGGGGTTAGGTCAGAGGGTCTAGGTCATAGAGTAGGTCATAGAGGTCATAGGGTCAGTTCTAACATTCCAGCATTTCTGTTACACTCCACAGATGGCTAGACCCTTGAGGCTGGAATTTCCGGGTGCTGTATATCACGTCACCTCGCGCGGTGATCGTCGGGAAGATATTTTTCTGAGCGACGATGATCGCAGGGATTGGCTGGAGGTGCTGGGCCTTGCTTGCGCGCGGTTCAACTGGGTGGTGCATGCCTATTGCCAGATGACCAATCACTTTCACCTGCTGGTGGAGACTGTGGACGGTAATCTGTCGAGTGGGATGCGGCAATTGAACGGCCTTTATACGCAGCGTTTCAACCGCCGCCATGGCCTGGTTGGCCATCTCTTTCAGGGGCGCTACAAGGCGATTCTCGTACAAAAGGAAGCCCACTTGCTGGAGTTGACTCGCTACGTCGTGCTGAACCCACTGCGCGCCAAGCTGGTGGAATCGCTCGAGGACTGGCGCTGGAGCAGTTACCCTTGCACTGCCGGCCAGGAGGCACCGCCGCCGTGGCTGGATACGGATGGGTTGCTGGGTCAGTTTGGTCCAAACCGCGGCGAAGCGCTCAGGAGCTATGGTCCTATGGTCAGTTCGTGATGGCGGGCGCGGGCTTGCCTAGTCCGATGTTGGCCACTCGCCATCAATTGTTGCTGGGTGACTAGGCGTTCGTGGGGCGCCATTCGCAGACCAGAAACGCAGAGGATCTGCGCGAAGTTTCCAGGGCGCACCGACGATCGATCGCCTTGTCGCTGGAGGAATACGGGGCGCGCCACGCCGATAGAGATCAGGCGATGGCAGAGGCTTACCTTTCCGGTGCTTATACGATGGCAGAGATCGGGCGCCACTTCGCGGTCCACTACATGACCGTAAGTCGCGCGGTGCGGAAGTTTGAACAAGACCGAAAGAACAGGATCTTCAAACAGGCGCCAGCGGAATGATGCAGGAAGATCTCGAAGCCTCTGCCGCGACGGTAGCTGCCAGTCCCGACCTGTCGGCCCTGGTGATTCCCCTGCTCAAGGGCGTGATCTACCAGGACGCCGACGCCGGTCTCTGGAATGCGCTGCTGACGCTGCAGGCGCGGGTGCGCGACTACGTCGCGGTGCTCAATCTCGAACTGGTGCTCGACGAAGCGGAAGGTTATGCCTTCCTGCGCTCGCGTCCGGAACCTGAGGACGGTTCGACGCCGCGCCTGCCGCGCTTGGTGGCGAGGCGCCCGCTGTCGTTTCCGGTCAGTCTGTTGCTCGCACTGCTGCGCAAGAAACTGGCCGAGTTCGACGCCAGCGGCGGCGATACGCGCCTGGTACTGGCGCGCGACGAGGTCGTCGAGCTGATGCGGGTTTTCCTGCCCGAAGGCAGCAACGAGGCGCGGCTGATCGACCAGATCGATGCCCATCTCGGCAAGGTCATCGAACTCGGGTTCCTGCGTCGCCTGAAGGTCGGCACTGGACAGCCGGCGATGGTCGAGGTGCGGCGGATTCTCAAGGCTTTCGTCGATGCGCAATGGCTGGCCGAGTTCGATCAGCGGCTGGCCGGCTATCGCGCGCTGCTCGCCGGGCAGCCGGGCGTTGCCGATGAGTGAGCCGCAAAGTCTCGGACTGGATTTCATGGCCGATGACACGCTTTCGGGTTTCCGCCTGCAGCGTCTCGAAGTGTTCAACTGGGGGACTTTCGACGGCCGTGTCTGGACGCTCAATCCGGAGGGCAGGAACGCCCTGCTGACCGGCGACATCGGTTCGGGCAAGTCGACGCTGGTCGATGCGGTGACGACGCTGCTGGTGCCGGCGCAGCGCATCGCCTACAACAAGGCCGCCGGTGCCGACAGCCGCGAGCGCACGCTGCGCTCGTACGTTCTCGGCCACTACAAATCCGAGCGCAACGAACTCAGCGGTACGGCCCGCCCGGTGGCGCTGCGCGACCACAACAACTACTCGGTGATTCTCGGTGTCTTTCACAACGCCGGCTACGACCAGACGGTGACGCTGGCGCAGGTATTCTGGATCAAGGACGCGCAGGGGCAGCCGGCGCGTTTCTTCGTCGCCGCTGAACGCGACCTCTCGATCGCCGGCGACTTTGCGCATTTCGGCACGGACATCGGGGCTCTGCGCAAGCGGTTGCGGCGACCCGGCGGCGAGGTCTTCGACAGCTTTCCGCCGTACGGCGCGTGGTTTCGCCGCCGCTTCGGCATCGACAACGAGCAGGCGCTGGATCTCTTTCACCAGACGGTGTCGATGAAGTCGGTCGGCAACCTGACCGACTTCGTGCGCAGCCACATGCTCGAACCTTTCGATGTCGAGCCGCGCATTGCCGCGCTGGTGGGTCATTTCGACGACTTGAACCGGGCGCACGAAGCGGTGTTGAAGGCCAAGCGACAGCTGGCACTGCTCTCGCCGCTGGTCGCCAACGGCAACCAGCATGGCGCACTGGCGGTGCAGGTCGAGGAACTGCGCAATTGCCGCGAGGCGCTCAAGGCCTACTTCGCCGGCCTCAAGCTCGGCCTGCTCGACAAGCGCATCGCCGGCCTGGCCGAAGACTGGCGCCGCCAGGACGCGCAGGTCCGGCGCGGCGAGGCGCAGTGTGACACGCAGCGCGCACTGGAGGCTGAACTCAAGCAGAACATTGCCGACAACGGCGGCGATCGGCTCGAACGGCTGGCTGCCGAGATTCGTCGGCTCGATCAGGATTGCCAGGGGCGCCAGCGCAAGGCGCAACGTTATGCCGAGCTGGTGCGTGCCATCGGCGACAGTCCCGGCGCGGATGAGGCGGCTTTTCTCGACCAACGCCAGCGCTGCTCGTCGCTGGCCGACGAGGCACGCGAACGCGAGGCGGGCTTGCAGAACGCGCTCACCGAGCACGGAGTCAGCCTGCGCCAGGGCAAGCTCGAACACGACGAGCTGGCATCCGAGATCCGCAGTCTCAAGGCCCGGCGCAGCAATATTCCGGCTGAACAGGTGGCGATGCGCAGCGCCCTCTGCCAGGCGCTGGCGCTGTCCGACGAGGCGATGCCGTTTGCTGGCGAGTTGCTGCAGGTGCGCCCTGAAGAGCGCGACTGGGAAGGCGCGGCCGAACGCCTGCTGCGCAACTTCGGATTGTCGCTGCTGGTGCCCGACGACGATTACGCGCGCGTCGCCGAGTGGGTCGACAAGACCCAGCTCAAGGGGCGTCTGGTCTATTTTCGGGTGCGTCGGAGTGCGCGCAACGAACTCCCCGATCTGCACCGCGACTCACTGGTGCGCAAACTTTCGGTCAAGCCGGATTCGCCGTATTACGACTGGCTGGAGCGCGAACTGGCGCATCGCTTCGACGTCGCCTGCTGTGCCACCCAGGAGCAATTCCGGCGCGAGTTGCGGGCAATCACGCGTGCCGGCCAGATCAAGGCGCCCGGCGAGCGGCACGAAAAGGACGACCGCCATCGCCTCGACGACCGCAGTCGCTATGTGCTCGGCTGGAGCAACGCGGCCAAGATCGCGGCGCTCGAAGCGAACGCCAGAATACTCGAAGCGCGCCTCGCCGACCTGGGTAGCCGCATCGGCACGATCCAGTACGAGCAGAACGCGCTCAAGGCACGCCTGACGGCGTTGTCGCGGCTCGACGAGTACGCCGATTTTCATGAGCTCGACTGGCAGTCGCTGGCGACCGAGGTGGCTCGGCTGCAGGACGAGAAGCGGAATCTGGAGTCCGCCTCCGACCTGCTCAAGCAACTCAGCGAGCGCTTGCGTGAAGTCGTCGCCGCGCTCAAGGTACTCGAAGGCCAACTGGCGGAGCACCGCGACAAACGCTCACGACTCGAGCAGCGGCAGAGCGATGCCGCGGCCCTGCACGCGCAGACACAGGCGCTCTTGCTTGAGCCGGGGATGGCCGCGCAGGCGCCGTACTTCGAGCGCCTCGATGGCGTGCGCCACGACGCGCTCGGCGAGCATCAGCTCAGCGTCGAATCGTGCGAGAACCGTGAGCACGAGACGCGCGTCTGGTTGCAGACGCGCATCGAAGCCGAGTCGCGCAAGCTCAACCTGTTGCGCGACAAGATCATCCAGGCGATGGTCGCCTACAAGGAGGAGTTCAAACTCGATACCGCGGAAGTCGATGCCAGCATCGAAGCGGTCTTCGAATACCGCAACATGCTCGACAAGCTGCAGGCCGACGACCTGCCGCGCTTCGAGGCCCGCTTCAAGGAACTGCTCAACGAGAACACCATCCGCGAAGTGGCGAACTTCAACGCGCAACTGGCAATGTGGCGCGAGACCATCCGCGAGCGCATCGCGCGCATCAACACCTCGCTGACGCAGATCGACTACAGCCCCGGCCGCTACATCGCGCTCGAAGTGCAAGCGACGCCCGATGCCGACATCCGTGACTTCCAGAGCGAGTTGCGGGCGTGTACCGAAGGGTCGCTGACCGGCTCGGACGATGCCCAATATTCGGAAGCCAAGTTTCTGCAGGTCAGGCGGATCATCGAGCGCCTGCGCGGTCGCGAGGGCCTCTCCGAAGTGGACCGCCGGTGGACGGTCAAGGTCACCGACGT
>Ga0116175_1000789_pt1 | contig 21277 bp, 19 predicted proteins | sample AD_UKC125_MetaG_FD_89802 | JGI IMG/M metagenome (GOLD analysis project Ga0116175, IMG submission 89802) | Active sludge microbial communities of municipal wastewater-treating anaerobic digesters from USA - AD_UKC125_MetaG | ecosystem: Engineered > Bioreactor > Anaerobic > Digestate | place: USA... | reverse complement strand
GGCCGGTTTGTTGGGCAATGCCTTGCGCCAGCACTGTCCACGGGGTTGAGCCGAGTTGGGCAGTCACCAGCATGCCGTCGCCGATGCCAAATAAAGCCAGCGAGCAGCACAGCACGATTAATGATTTCGGTTGCAAAGACCACGGGTTAGATGCAGACCACGGTGTTACCGGCAGAATGCGTTTATTGGCGTTCATTCTACGGAAGTTGCATCAAAACCGGCATCTTCAACCGCTTCGATTAAGGCAGCGGCTTGGATTTTATCGGCATCGTATGTGATGGTGGCGTTGGCGTTTTCTAGGCTTACTTCGGCTTTGGCTACGCCGTCTAAAGCTTCTAAAACTTTGGTGACGCTTTTGACGCAGCCGCCACAAGTCATGCCGCTGATGTTGAGGGTGAGGGTTTGCATGATGTTCTCCTGATGGGAAATGATTTGAGAGATAAGGATAAGCCTTAACCTAGGGTAAAGGTCAAGCGGTAAATGGATAGAATGCCTGTCTGAAAACGAGTGTAGCGAGTTTCTGCGAAGCTAAAAAGAGTGCAACACGCTTTCAGACAGGCATTATTCTCAAACAGTCAGTTGCTCAAACAATACCCGTTTCAATTCCAGCTGTTTTTGTGGATTTTCCAAATCGCGGCTGAACAGCGAAAAGCTGTCTTCTACCCGTTCGTCTAAGGTGGCGATTTTGGCGTAGCGCAGGCTGATGTTGAAATCGGAAAGTATTTCGGTGATGTCGGCCAACAGGTAAGGGCGGTTGACGGCGACGATGTTCATGGTGTGCCAGCCGGGTGAATCGTCGTAACCGACAATGCTGATGCTGGGGCTAATCGGCAGGTGGCGGGCGCGGCGGCTGCGGATGCCGCAGGCACGGTTGTCGTCTTGGAAAATGCCTTGCAGGAAGTCGTTCAGCTCGCGTTCGAGTGAGCGTTGGATGCGGCGGTAATCACTCTCGCCGCTGTTGGCGGGAAACTGCACCACGAAGGTGTCGAGAATGTAATTGTGCTCGGTCACAAAGGCGCGTGCGGCCATGATGTCCAGCCCTTGGTGGCTGAAAATGCAGCACAGCCGGGTGAACAGGCGGTCGGTGTTGGGCATGTAGACCATCACTTGCAGCGTGTTGGGCGCATCGTAGCGGCGGATGGCGATGCGGGATAGTTCTACGTCGTCGATAAGCTGCGGCAGGTGCCATAAAATTTCGTTTTCTTCATGGCGCACGAAATAGGCGGGGCCGAGCGCCTGCCACAAGCGGCGCTGTTGTTTGGCGTCGTAGCCGGCATCGGTGAGCGCGTCCATTGCGTTCATCTGGCGTTGGCTGGCAATTACGGCGCGGTTGCTCTCGCCGCCGGAAAAATAGCGGTTGGCGGAATTGAACAGGTTTTCCAGCAGGCTGGCTTTCCAGGAGTTCCAGATTTTGGGGTTGGTGCCGCGGATGTCGGCCACGGTTAATAAGTAAAGCGCGCGCAGCCGTTGCGGGGTTTTCACCCGTTCGCAAAAGCGTTTGATTACGTCGGGGTTTTGGGTGTCTTCTTTCTGGGCGGTGAGCGACATCAGCAGGTGGTCTTCCACCAGCCAGGCGAGCAGGTCGCTGTCTTCCTCGTTCATAAAATGGTCGGCGGCAAACTGGCGGGCATCGGCGATGCCTTGTATGGCGTGGTCGCCGCCGCGGCCTTTGGCGATGTCGTGGAACATTGCTGCCAGATAGAGTACGTATTGGGGCTCAAACGAGTGCATCAGGCCGGAAGCAAACGGCAGCTCGTGGGCGTGTTCGTCGAGCGCTAAGCGGCGCATATTGCGCAACACCATTAGGATGTGGTCGTCCACCGGATAGATGTGGAATAAATCGTGCTGCAACAGGCCGACGATTTTGCCCCAGGCGGGCAGGTAATGGCCGAGTGCGCCGTAGAGATTGAGAAAGCGCATGGTGTGGGTGAGGCCGGTGCCGTCTTTGAAAAAGCCGATAAAGCGTTTGCGGTTTTCGGGATTGTTGTAGAACGGGCGGTTGATTTTGCGGGCGGCTTCCCACCAGTTGCGCAGCGTGCGCGGGGCGATGGTGATGATGCCGTTACTCTTTTGCACGATTTCCAGAATGCGGAACAGATGTTCGGGCTGTTTGGCAAACAGGTCTTTATCGTAGGAAGCGATTTGGTTGCCGACCTGATAATAATCGTCGTCGATCTTGTGCACCACGCGCGGCAGAATGGAAAACACGCGGCCGCGCAACATCGGCAGGATAATGCCGTTGAATTGTTTAACGGTTTTGGTGGCGCGGTAAAGCTGGTGCATCAGTTTTTCGCTTTTGCGCCGCTTGTCGTCGTCGCGCAACCCCATGTTATCGGCGACTTTGGTTTGCAAATCGAATACCAAGCGGTCTTCTTCGCGGCCGGCGGCTAAGTGCAATTCGATGCGGATTTTGGCCAACTGCTTGTGGCTGTTGGCCAAATGGCCGGCTTCGGCGCGGGTAAGCACGCGGTTGGTAATCAAGGCCTGCATATGTGCATCCAAGCCCTGCGCTTTGGCCAACCACAACATGGTATGGATGTCGCGCAGCCCGCCCGGGCAGGTTTTCACATTCGGCTCCAACACCGCGCCGGAACCTTGCTGTTTGTTATGGCGCTGTTGCATTTCCAGCAGTTTGCCTTCGATAAACAGCGCAATATTGCGTTGCAGCGAAAGCTGGTGAAGAAATTGGTCGGCCAGTTGATGGTTGCCGCAGATAAAGCGTGCTTCGATAAAGGCGGTGTCGGCGGTTAGGTCGTCGTGCGCGCTTTGGCACAATTCGGCCAGCGAACCGGTTTTAACGGCGGGAGCCAGCTGAATATCCCATAAAGTTTGCACAAAAGTGCTGATTTGTTCCTGCTCCTGATCGGTGAGCGTATCGGGTGCCACAATCGCCAAATCGACATCGGAAAAAGGATACACTTCCGCCCGGCCAAAACCACCGGTGGCCAATAGAGCAAGACGGCTGCCGCTGAAAAATTCCTGCCACAAAGTGCCGAGCATTTGATCGAGCGCCGTGGTGTAGCGTTCAAAAAACTGGCTGGGCTGGCGCGAAGCACGATAAGCCTCAATCGCGGCTTGCTTTTGGGAATGTAGTGCTTGGGCGGCGGATTCGACAACAGGCATCATCGCTTTTCTCCGAAAGGTGGCGGTTTTCAGACAGGCATTATGCCTTGTAGGACAGGACACTGGCAATTGCAGTAAAGCGGGTTCAAAAATAACAATGCCTGTCTGAAAAATCTTTCAGACAGGCATTCTATATTGTAAGAAACTTATTTGCTGTTTTTACGCCACTCAAAATAATCGCGCAAAGGCGGCATCGGCGGGTTGATACAGTGCGGGCACACGCCGGTGATGTCTTCGTCGTCATCTTCAATATGCAGCGCATTCGGATCGAATTTCGCCTGCTGCATCACCGCCTGCACCAAGGCTTGTTGTTGCACCACATCAAAAATGAAAAGCTCGAGAATTTCCAGCAACAAAGCGGTTTCCGGCGCGCTGAAGCTTTGGCTGTGTTGGCCGATTAAGCGGGCATAATCGGCATTGGAAATTTTTTGGTTTAATAAATCAAACATGCGGCGTGATTTTTCATCAGAGCAAATAAGAAAACCGGCTTTAAAACAAGCCGGTTTTCAGAGATTTGGTGCCCAGAAGAAGACTCGAACTTCCACACCCGTGAGGATACTAGCACCTGAAGCTAGCGCGTCTACCAATTCCGCCATCTGGGCAAAACATTTTATTCGCGATATATTCCGATTTCAGCAAAGTTTGGTGCCCAGGAGAAGACTCGAACTTCCACACCCGTGAGGATACTAGCACCTGAAGCTAGCGCGTCTACCAATTCCGCCACCTGGGCTTTGCTTTAATGTTCGGTTTAGGTTAAAGTGCTGCCTTAACCTTAGCGAAGTTGTGCATTATATATTCTGCCACATGAATGTCAATCGTTGATATGAAAAAAAATACTAACACTTTAAATCTTCGGGCAAAAGACCCGTTCCTCGAGCGCGAAAAGCAGCGCTATGAAAATCCCCTGCCCAGCCGCGAATGGATTATCAGCGTGCTGGAAGAGACGGGTGTGCCGGTAAAAATTCCCAACTTAGCCGAAAAACTGTCGATTACTGAGGCTGAATACGAATTTTTCGAACGCCGAATCAAGGCGATGGCGCGTGATGGCCAGGTATTAATCAACCGGCGCGAAGCGGTGTGTGTGGCCGATAAGCTGGAGCTGGTGAAATGCCGCATCGAAGCGCATAAAGACGGCTTCGGTTTTGCCGTGCCGCTGATTCCCACCGGCCAAGGCGATTTCGTTTTGTACGAACGCCAGATGCGCGACTTGATGCACGGCGATATTGTAACCGTGCGCCCGGCTGGTATTGACCGCCGCGGCCGTCGCGAAGGGCAAGTACTCGACATCATTGAGCGCGCGAATACTAATGTGGTCGGCCGCTTTTATGTTGAACGCGGCGTGGCGATAATGGAGCCGGAAGACAAACGCTTAACTCAGCCGATCCTGCTGGAGCCGGATTCAGTGGCCGCTTTGCAGCCACAAACCGGCCAAGTGATCATGGCGGTTATCGAAAGCTATCCGGAAAACCATCATCCTGCGGTGGCGAAGCTCACCGAAGTTTTGGGCGATTATGCCGATAGCGGCATGGAAATCGAAATTGCCGTGCGCAAACACCATCTGCCGCATGTGTTTAGCGAAGCCTGCCAAAAAGCCGCAGCCAAAATTCCGGATACCGTACGCGCGGCCGACCGCAAAGGCCGTGAAGATTTGCGCGACTTGCCGCTGGTTACCATAGACGGCGAAACCGCACGTGATTTTGACGATGCGGTGTATGCCGAAAAAGTCGGCCGCAATTTCCGCTTGGTGGTAGCGATTGCCGATGTTAGCCATTATGTACGCCCCGGCGAACCGCTGGATGTAGATGCTTATGAACGCGCCACCAGCGTGTACTTCCCGCGTCGGGTGATTCCGATGCTGCCGGAAAACCTTTCCAACGGCATCTGTTCGCTCAACCCCGAAGTCGAGCGCCTGTGCATGGTGTGTGATATGGAAATCACTTATGCCGGTAACGTGAAAGACTACCGTTTCTATCCGGCGGTGATGAAATCGCACGCACGCCTCACCTATAATCAGGTGTGGGATTGGTTGCAGCAGGGCGGTAATCATCCGTTTAAGAAAGAATTGGGCGCGCTTTACCAACTCTTCGGCGTGTTGCAGAAAAAACGCCGTCAGCGTGGCGCGATGGAATTTGAAACCGTCGAAACGCAGATGATTTTTGATGACAACGGCAAAATCGAGCGTATTGAACCGGTAACGCGCAACGATGCGCACAAGCTGATTGAAGAATGTATGTTGGCGGCTAATGTGTGCGCGGCGGACTTCCTGCTCAAAAATGAACACGGAGCGTTGTACCGCAACCATTTGGGCCCGACGCCGGAAAAATTGGCGACTTTGCGCGAACAACTCGGTCGCTTGGGTTTGGCTTTGGGTGGCGGCGACCAGCCTACGCCTAAAGATTATGCCAAGCTGGCGGCTAAGTTTAAAGACCGTGAAGATCAGGAATTGCTGCAAACCATGTTGCTGCGTTCCATGCAGCAGGCGATGTACGAAGCGCATAACGAAGGCCACTTCGGCTTGGCTTACGAGCATTATGCGCATTTCACCTCGCCGATCCGTCGTTATCCCGATTTAATGGTGCACCGCGCGATTAAAGCCGTGTTGCTGAAGCAAAAATATCAGCCGCAATCGTGGGCGCAAGCCGGTGCGCATACTTCGTTTGCCGAACGGCGCGCCGATGATGCCAGCCGCGATGTGGAAAGCTGGCTGAAAACTTATTATATGCAGGATAAAGTCGGCGAAATATTCAGCGGCAAGGTTACCGGCATGACCAACTTCGGCCTGTTTGTGACCCTTGACGATATTTATATCGAAGGTTTGGTACACATCAGCGATTTGGGTGAGGATTACTTCAACTATCTGCCGGAAATCATGGCGATTGAGGGCGAGCGCAGCGGCGTACGCTTCAGCATGGGCGATCGGGTAACGGTAAAAGTGGCGCGTGCCGATTTGGATACCAGCAAGATTGATTTGGTGTTGATCAGCGGCGGTACGGTCGGCAAGAAAGGCCGAAAACCTTCGCGCAAGGCAGACAGTTCCAGCTCGGAAAATAAACGCTCGGCCGGTAAAAAAGTCAAAGCAGAAGCGGCGCCCGCTCCCTCTAAGAGCCGTTCCAAAGCGAAAAATCAACCGGTAGAAAACAAGCCTGCCACCGAGAAGAAAGGCGGCAGCCGCAGCAAGAAAGCAGCGCCGTCTACTCAGGCGGTTCAGCAGCAAAGCTTGCAGATGGTAGATGGTAAAATTACTTTGGTGAAGAAGAAAGCAGTCGATAGTGGCAATAGTGGTCGTAAAACCACGAAAGGTCGTAGTAAACGCAGTTGAAAGTGTCATGAGATGCTGAGGAATCACCTTTGGAATAAATTTGCTTCCTAAGCCCCATATTTAAAATGCCTGTCTGAAAATTTTTTTCAGACAGGCATTTTTTACGATTGAAGCAATCAACGCAGATTCGGCAACACATTCAACATCGCCGAGAGCATGGCTTCGCCGAGGCGCAGTGAGCGTTGGCCGTTCCAGCCGAAATCGTCGTCGGGCAGGTTGTGGTTGTCGATAAACGGCATTTCCAAGGTGTAGGCCAGGCAGTTGAACTGATGGCCGACCCAGTTGGTGGCAAAACGCAAATCGGCTTGGCCGGGCGCATCTTTGGGATAGCCGTATTCGTCTTGGAAATCCGGGCTGGCGGCGCGCAGGGCGGTTTTAAACTGCGCTTCCAGTTGGCGGATACGCTCGTCGTAACTCGGCACACCTTCGGTGCCGGCGAAGAATACATAGGGGATGTCTTCATCACCGTGCACGTCTAAAAATAAATCGACACCGGTTTCCTGCATTTTTTCGCGCACATAATACACTTCCGGCGACTGTTCCAAGCTGGGCGCCAGCCATTCGCGGTTGAGGTTGGTACCGGCTGAGTTGGTGCGCTGGTTACCCAAGGCGGTGCCGTCCGGGTTCATATTGGGCACCACGTAGAATGTGGCGCTGTCGAGCAGCGTGCGTGCGGTCGGGTCTTGCGGGTCGAGCAGGCGCGACAAGAAACCTTCGGCAAACCATTCGGCCATGGTTTCGCCGGGATGCTGGCGGGCAATTACCCAGATTTTCAAATCGCTTTCGGCCTGATTGCCGATGGTGAGCAGATTGATGTCGCGGCCGAGCAGGGTGCTGCCCAAATCGTCGATCTGGCACAAGCCGCTGCCTTGGGCGTCGCCCAGCAGGTTTAAATGCTGATCGCTGGTGTACGGTTCGAAGTAGGCGTAATACACGCTGTTGGCTAGGGGGGTGTGTTCTACTGTGAGCACGCCGTTTTCATAGCGGGTGGGTACGCGGAACCAGTTTTGCCGGTCGTAAGAGGCGCAAACCTGATAGTATTGCCAGCCTTCGGTAAACGCGGATTGACCGGCGTTTTCAAAATGCATTACGCAGCGGGTGTATACCGCGCCTTGCAGGCGGAAGTAAAACCATTGGGTAAAGTGCGCGGGGTTGTTGTTGTCTGCCCGAATATCGAGGCGGATGTTGGCGGGGTCGCTCAAGTCTTTAACTACGATGGAGCCGCCGTCAAACTGGCTGCTGATTTTAAGCATGGCGCTGGTCCTGTAAAAGGCTGCTGGGAAAGCGTTTATTATAGAGTTGAAGCGGCCTGTCTGTCACCCGACTTAAAGGGCAGGTGTATAATCTTTTCTGTTTAAAAAAGAGGGAATCCGAATGAAACTGACTTTGATGTTCCGCGAGTATTGCAGCCTATGCCATGTGATGCGCGATGCTTTGCGGCCTTACCAGCAAGAGTATGGTTTTGAACTGGAAGTGCTGGATGTGGACGAAGATCCGGTGCTGGAAGAAAAATACAATGAACTGGTGCCGGTGTTGCTGCTGGAGGAGCAGCAAATTTGTCATTGGCATTTGGATGAAGCGGCGTTGCGTGAAGTGTTGGAGAGCAGAGCGAGATAATAAAATGCCTGTCTGAAAACGAACGAAGTGGGTTTTCAGACAGGCATTGTGCGCATGATTTATCACCGTAATCATTAGCCGAAACCGCATTTTTCAGCTAAAATACCCGACTATTTTATTTCCGTTTGAACCGCCGCTGTAGGCGGCTGCAAGCGGCCTCTACAGCCTAAAGAGCAGCTTATTCAAGTTTATGAAAAACATCCGAAATTTCTCCATTATCGCCCACATCGACCACGGTAAATCCACTTTGGCCGACCGCTTTATTCAATTTTGCGGCGGCTTAGAAAACCGCGAGATGAGTTCGCAAGTGCTTGATTCGATGGACATCGAAAAAGAGCGCGGCATCACCATCAAAGCACAAACCGCGGCTTTGAACTATAAAGCGCGCAACGGCGAAGTGTATAACCTCAATTTGATTGACACACCCGGGCACGTCGATTTCTCTTACGAAGTTTCCCGTTCGCTCTCCGCCTGTGAAGGCGCATTGCTGGTGGTGGATGCTTCGCAAGGCGTAGAAGCGCAAACGGTGGCCAACTGCTATACCGCCATTGATTTGGGGGTGGAAGTGGTGCCGGTATTGAATAAAATCGACTTGCCCGCCGCCGATCCCGAACGTGTGGCGCAGGAAATTGAAGACATCATCGGCATCGATGCGGTCGGCGCGGTCACCACTTCGGCCAAGAGCGGTTTGGGCATTGAGGATGTGCTGGAAGAAATCGTCGCCAAAGTCCCCGCGCCCGAAGGCGATCCGGATGCGCCGTTGCAGGCGATGATTATCGACTCGTGGTTCGATAACTATGTGGGCGTGGTGATGCTGATTCGGGTGAAAAACGGCACCATTAAGCTGAAAGACAAAGTGCGCTTTATGTCGACCAAAGCTGAATCGCAGGTGGAACAGCTTGGCGTGTTTACCCCGAAATCGGTGAACAAGCCCGAATTGAGCGCGGGGCAGGTAGGTTTTTTGATTACCGGCGTGAAAGAATTGGGCCAGGCCAAAGTGGGCGATACCGTCACTTTGGTGCAAAATCCCGCCCCTCAGCCTTTGCCCGGTTTTAAAGAAGTGCAATCGCAGGTATTTGCCGGTCTCTATCCGGTGGAAAGTCACGATTACGAAGCCTTGCGCGATGCTTTGGAAAAGCTGCAATTAAATGATGCTTCGCTGAAGTTTGAGCCGGAAGTGTCGCAAGCCTTGGGCTTTGGTTTCCGTTGCGGCTTCCTTGGTTTGCTGCACTTGGAAATCATACAAGAGCGGTTGGAACGCGAATTCGATATGGATTTGATTACCACCGCGCCGACGGTGGTCTATGAAGTGATTCTGAAAAGCGGCGAGAAAATCGAGGTAGAAAATCCTTCCAAACTGCCCGATATCGGCAGCATCGAAACCATTCTGGAGCCGATTATCACCGCCACCATTCTGGTGCCGCAGGATTATGTTGGCAACGTAATGACGCTGTGTAACCAAAAGCGCGGCGTGCAGGTGAATATGCAGTATCTCGGCCGTCAAGTGATGCTCACTTATGATTTGCCGATGAACGAAGTGGTGATGGATTTCTTCGATAAACTGAAATCCACTTCGCGCGGTTATGCTTCGCTGGATTATCAGTTTAAAGAATTCCAGCCTTCTGATTTGATTAAGCTTGATATTATGGTGAACGGCGAAAAAGTTGATGCTTTGAGCCTGATTGTACACCGTCAGAATTCGGTGTACCGCGGTCGCGAACTGGCGGCGAAAATGCGCGAACTGATTCCGCGCCAGATGTTTGATATCGCGGTGCAGGCTTCTATCGGCAGCCAGATTATCGCGCGCGAAAACGTGAAAGCTTTGCGCAAAAACGTATTGGCCAAGTGTTACGGCGGCGATATTACCCGTAAGAAAAAGCTGTTGGAGAAACAGAAAGCCGGTAAACGCCGCATGAAGCAGGTGGGTAATGTGGAAATTCCGCAGAGTGCGTTTTTAGCCATTCTGCAAGTGAGTGATAAATAATGAATACTTTGGTGATGGGCGCGATAGGCGCGTTGTTGGCCGGCATTGTGTTGTTTGCCATCAGCAAGAAACAGCGCGAAGAAAACGGCGAATGGAGCAGCGGCCTGCAATGGGGCTATTTGCTGATGATGGTGGGGATGTTCGGCATCTTGTCGTCATCGATGAGCTTTACCGCCGTGTTGCTGATTTTTGTGCTGTTTACCGGTGTGGTGTGGGCATGGCACCGTTATTCGCGTACTTATACGCCGGAAGTAAGCGAAAAATTTAGGGATGACAACCATTTCCGCGATTATATGAGCGGTTTTTTCCCGATTATTCTGGTGGTATTCCTGTTGCGTACTTTTCTGGTGGAACCGTTTCAGATTCCGTCGAGCTCGATGCGCCCGGGTTTGATCGTTGGTGATTTTATTCTGGTGAACAAATACGCTTATGGTATCCGCACGCCGATTATCAATAATGTATTGGTGCCGGTCGGCCAGATTGATCGCGGCGATGTGGTGGTGTTCAGCTATCCGGAAGATACCCGTGTGAATTACATCAAACGTGCGGTCGGTATACCCGGTGATACGGTGGAATACAAAAATAAAACCTTGATTGTGAATGGAAAAACCGTTGAGGATCATGAGTCGGGCGAGCAAAGTTATATGGAACAAACGGTGCAAGGGCCAATGGAAGTAACGGCGCAAGCCTATCAGGAAAGCATGGGTAATACTCAATTTAATGTGTTGAAAATGGTGGAAAAACCGGCTTTCTATCCGCCGACGGTACGCGATTTTCTGTTTATGGATCAATGCCAATACGCACGTGATGGTTCGTGGTTTAAGTGTACCGTGCCGGAAGGGCAGTATTTTATGATGGGTGATAACCGCGATAACAGCGAAGATTCGCGCTATTGGGGGTTTGTGGACGATAAATTGATTGTGGGTAAAGCGTTTTTCATCTGGATGAATTTCGGCGACATGAGCCGCATCGGTACCGCTATCCGCTAATTTTGTTTGATTCCGGTTCGAGCCAGAACGGGCGAGAACCGGTTGGAGTGATTTTTTTCGATGAAAACAGATTCCCGCCAATCGGCTGCGATGCAGCGGGTGCAGCAGCAGCTGGGCTATCAGTTTAAAGAAACCAATTGGTTGCGTCAGGCCTTAACTCACCGCAGTTACAGCGCGCGCAATAATGAGCGTTTAGAGTTTGTGGGCGACTCGGTGTTGAACTACACCGTCGCCCGCATGTTGTTTGATGCCTTTCCCAAGTTGAGTGAAGGCGAATTGTCGCGACTGCGTGCGAGCTTGGTGAACGAAAGTACGCTGGCGGATATTGCGATGGAGATGAATATCGGCGATTGCCTGTTTCTGGGCACCGGGGAATTGAAGAGCGGCGGGTTTAACCGCCCATCGATTCTGGCCGATGCGATGGAGGCGATTTTTGCCGCCATCAATTTTGATGCCGATTTTCAAACTGCCGAAAAAGTGGTGAAATCCCTGTTTCAAGAGCGTATCCGCACCGTGGATTTCAGCAATCAGGGCAAAGATGCCAAAACCTTGTTGCAGGAAGCGTTGCAGGCGCGCCGTTTTGCTTTACCGAAATACCGCATCGAAGAGCAAACGGGCGAAGGCAACGAAGCGCAATTCGTGGTATCTTGCGACTTAGGCGAATTGGCTTGGATAGGCCGAGCGCAAGGTAGCAGCCGCCGATTGGCCGAACAAGCAGTGGCCAAAGAAGCGGTGGCTTGGTTGGAGCAGCAGTATCCGCAGAAAAACAAAAAGAAATAAGTTTGTCGCGATGTTGTTTTTCAGACAGGCATAGGCCTGTCTGAAAAAAAGTAGATTAAAGATAAAACAGCCGCAAAAAGGAGAGAGAGCATGAACCCGAACGATCAATGGTTTTTCGAGGAAACCGAAAACCTGTCTATCCGACCGCTGTGCGCGGATGATGCTGCCGCTTTATTGGATTTATACTGCCATAACCGCGATTATTTTGCCGAATGGGAGCCGTTGCGCGACGAATCGTTTTATACGCTCGGCGGGATGCAAGAGTTTATTGCTGATGCCGAACACGAATTTGCCGATAAAAAAGCCGTGTATTTCGGCTTATTCAGCCGCGAAAACGGCAGTCTGATCGGTACTTGTTATTTCACCCACATCGTGATGGATCATTTCCAAGCCTGCTATCTCAACTTCTTATTGGATGAGCGCCATAAAGGGCAAGGCTTAATGTTTGAAGGCGCCGGGCGCTGTATCGACATCATGTTCCGTTTCGGCCTGCATCGCATCATGGCCAATTACTGCCCGGAAAACATCCGCAGCGGCAAACTGCTGGCACGCTTGGGTTTCGAGCAAGAAGGGCTGGCGCACGACTATCTTTACCTTAACGGCCGTTGGCGCGACCACATCCTCACTTCCCGTACTTACCAGCCTTTATAACTAGCCTGTAGCCTGAACAATCAAGATAAAAGAGAGAACATGATGGATGATCAGTTTAACCCTACCGATATTTCGGATGCCAACGGCTACCGTTGCGGCTTTGTGGCGATTGTCGGCCGCCCGAATGTGGGCAAATCCACGCTGATGAATCATTTAATCGGCCAGAAAATCAGCATCACCAGCAAAAAAGCACAAACCACCCGCCATAAGGTGAACGGCATCTACACCGATGAAAAGAAACAGGTGATTTTCGTCGATACCCCCGGTTTTCAAACCGATTACCGCAATGCAGTGAACGACCGCCTGAACCTGAATGTGACCGAGGCAATGAGCGGGGTCGATGCGATTATCTTGGTGATGGAAGCGCTGCGTTTCACCCAGGCCGACCGCACCGTGATGAAACAATTGCCCAAGCATGTGCCGGTGATTTTGGCGGTGAATAAGGTTGATAAATCAAAAGATAAGCTGACTTTGGATGCGTTTATCGCTGAAGTGAGAAGCGAATGCGAGTTTGCCGGCGTGTGCACCGTGAGTGCCAAACACGGCTTGGGCTTATCCGACTTGATGGGCTTGGTTGAACCGCATCTGCCGGAGAGCATTCCGATGTATCCGGAAGACATGGTCACCGACAAATCCAGCCGTTTTCTTGCTACTGAAATCGTGCGCGAAAAACTGTTCCGCTATCTGGGCGAAGAATTGCCGTATGCCATGAACGTGGAAATCGAGCAGTTTGAAGTGGAAGAAAGCGGCCTGCACCGGATTTATGTGGCGGTATTGGTGGATAAAGACAGCCAGAAAGCTATCCTAATCGGCAAAGGCGGCGAGCGCTTGAAGAAGATTTCCACCGAAGCTCGGCTGGATATGGAAAAGCTGTTCGACAACAAAGTGTTTTTAAAAGTATGGGTAAAAGTGAAATCGGGCTGGGCGGATGATGTGCGTTTCCTGAAAGAATTGGGGATGTAAATAAGGAATGCCTGTCTGAAAGGGTTTTACCGTGTAAACTGAAAATATAAATGCCTGTCTGAAAAAATGTTTCAGACAGGCATTTAACTTATTCACGCCATTCGCGCCAGCGGGGTGATGTTTTTAAGGATGTGGATGTTTCACTCTGTCGAGGAGTTTGCAGTTTTTCTGTTCCCGGTTTGCGGCTTTCGCGGGCAATCCCCATCAGAATGGCCAGAATAATCATTACCGAAAGAGTGGCGGTACCGCCGTAGCTGACCATAGGCAACGGTACGCCCACCACCGGCAGGATGCCGCTGACCATGCCCATGTTCACGAAGGCATAGCAGAAAAAGGTGAGGGTAAGCGCGCCGGCCAGCAGGCGGCTGTAGGTGGATTGGGCTTGTGCCGCAATCACGAGGCCGCGTCCCAGAATCACCAGATACACCGCCAGCAACAGTAGGTTACCGATTAAACCGAACTCTTCGCCGAATACCGCAAATATAAAGTCGGTGGTGGCTTCAGGGATGTAATCGAGGTGGGTTTGCGAACCGTGCAGCCAGCCTTTACCCCAAATACCGCCCGAGCCGATGGCAATCATCGATTGGATGATGTGGTAACCGGCACCAAGCGGATCTTTGGTGGGGTCGAGTAGGGTGAGAACGCGGGTTTTCTGGTAATCGTGCATGCCGTAATTCCACAGCAGCGGCAGTGCGGCCACTAAGCCGATGAGTGCGGCAAAAATCACTTTCCATGGTAAGCCGGCGAAAAAGACCACAAACAAGCCGGAAGCCATAATCAACACGGCGGTGCCCAAGTCGGGCTGTTTCAGAATCAACAGCACCGGAATGGCAATCATCACCAGCGCCGCCAGATGGTGATACCAGCGCAAGCGGCCGGCATAACGCTGGAAATACCAAGCAACCGTCATCGGCAAGGCGATTTTCATGATTTCGGAAGGCTGGATGCGGGTAATGCCGAGATCCAGCCAGCGGGTTGAGCCATTTACGGTAACTCCGGCAAAATGCACGCCGATGAGCATCAACACACCGGCGACATACAGCGGCACGCCGATGACGGCGAATTTCAGCGGCGGCGTGCGCGCCACCAACCACAGCAGAATAAAAGCCAGCACGGTATGCAGGGTTTTATTGGTCAACTGGTCAAAGCTTTGGCCATCGGCGGAATAGAGCAAAAACAGGCTCATGATATAGATGGCCAGCATGGCGTAAAACAGCCAAGGATCCATCGGATGCCACAAGCTTTTGGCCACGCGCATCAGTTTCTCTTTAATCATCATGGTGCAGAAACTCCTGAAGCTTGCGGAATGCCTGTCTGAAAACCGCTGGCGGGCAACAATGGGGTAATGTGCTTTTCACTTTCCAGAATCGGGTTGCTGTCGGGTGTGCCTTGCTCGACCTGCATCGTAGTGTTACCGCCGCCTTGCAGCGTGAGGAGATGATAATCCATCAGTTGGCGCACCAAAGGCGCGGCAGTTGCGCCCCAGCCGCCGTTTTCCAGAATCAGCGCTACTGCAATTTTGGGTTTTTCTACCGGCGCGAAGCCGATAAACCAAGCATGGTCGCGGTGTTGTTCACGCAAAGCGGCGGCGTTATAGCTTTGGCCTTGCTTGATTTGCACCACTTGCGCGGTACCGGTTTTACCACCTAAAGTATAAGGTGCACCGCCGATGGCGCGGGCGGTACCGCCGGGGCCAACCACTTTGCGCATCGCTTGTTTGATGTATTCGAAGTGTTCGGGTTTGAATGGCATTTGATGATCCGGTTTCGGCTCAATCAAGGTGATTTGCTGTTTATTGTAATCCAGCATTTCTTTCACCAGATGCGGGCGGTATACCGCGCCGTTGTTCACTAAGGAAGCCAGAGCATGCGCCAATTGCATCGGGGTATAGGTGTTGTAGCCTTGGCCGATACTCACCGGTACCATTTCGGCTGGATGCCATTGCCGCTGTTGCGGCGGTAATTTGGCAAAGCGTTTTTCTTTCCATTCCGGCGAAGGAAGAATGCCGCGGTATTCGTTGGGAATGTCGAGACCGGTGGCTTTGCCGAAACCGAACTCGGCTAAATAAGGGCCTAGTTTCTCGATACCGCTTTCATAGCCCATGCGGTAGAAGAAGGTGTCTGACGATACCTGAATAGCGGTGCTGAGGTTTACCGCACCATGGCCGCGCCGTACCGAGTCGCGGAACAAATGGCGGGAACCGGGGATACTCCAGGCGCCGGGTGCGGGCACGATGGTATTGGTGTTTAGTTTACCGCTTTCGAGCAAAGCCATGCCCATAAACGGCTTAAAGGTGGAGCCGGGCGGGTACAGGCCTTGGGTAACCCGGTTTAATAAGGGGCGTTGCCAGTCTTCATTGAGTTGTTTCCAGGTGTCGCTGTCAATGCCGTCTACAAACAAATTAGGATCAAATGAAGGCTTGGAAATAAAGGCCAGCACTCCGCCGGTTTGCGGATCAAGCGCGACCATGGCGGCGCGGCGGTTGCCGATGATGCGGTCGGCTTCCTGCTGCAAGCGGATATCCAGCGCCAGTTTCAGCGTTTGGCCGCTTTGTTGCGGCACTTCGCGCAGTACCCGCACCACATCGCCGTGTGCATCTTTTTCCACTTCCTGATAACCCGGAATACCGTGCAGCTGCTGCTCGTAATAGTTTTCTAAACCGGATTTGCCGATGTGGGTGGTGCCGCGGTATAACGCCATGCGGTCTTCTTCTTTCAGCTTTTCCTGATCTTTATCGCTGATACGGCCGATATAGCCGAGAAAATGGGCGGTTAGCGGGCCAAAGGGGTATTCACGGAAGGTACGCGCGTTGATTTCCACGCCGGGAAAGCGGTAAAGATGGGGAGCCAATTGTGAAGCTTCGTCGGTGGTCAGCTTCAGTTTCAGCGGCACTTTTTCATAAGAACGGTATTCGGCGCGGAATTTTTTAAAACGCTTTAGATCCGCTTCGCTGATGTCCACATAAGCACGCAGCGCTTCAATCAGCTCTTCTTCTTTGCTCTCAATTTGCTTGGGGATAAGCTCTAGGGAAAACACCGGATAATTGCGTGCCAACACCACGCCGTTGATGTCGACAATTTCGCCGCGCACCGGCGGTGTTGGAATCAGGGTGATGCGGTTGGTGGTGGCACGGGCGGTATAGTTTTGATGTTGATCGACTTGCAGGTAAACGAAGCGCGCAGCCAGTACGCCGAAAGCGAGCACCATCAGGCCGAAAGCCACGCCTAAGCGCAGCTTGAAATCTTTGCCCGCCCGATTGTCCGGCGGCGGAGGAGCAGTCGGTTTCACGTTCATTTAATACGGCGGGCTTGTAAAAAAGTGAGCAGGAAGCGGTCGAGCAGCGGCCACAACAATACCCCGGTTAGCACGGAGGCGAACATTTCCGGGTGGGTAAACTGCTGATTGCGGATGGCATTGAGAAAACTGAGAATGGCTTGGTTGAATAGCAAAGCCATCGTTAAGCCTATCGCTTGGCGCAGCGGGGTTTTCAACCAGTCTTGCGCTTGTGGCAGTTGAAGGGCAAAAGTCATCAACACAAAAGAGAGCGCGTGCTGGCCTAAAGGGGAAGTGGTACCGGCGTCCACCAGCAAACCAAACAGGAAAGCGCCAAACAAACCAAACGTTTGCGGACGGCGCAGAATCAGAAAAAACCACACCATTGCGCTGAATGGCGGCATCCAGAAAAAACTATCCGCCGGTAGCGGGATAAAATCCAATAAAAGCGCTACGGCGAAAGTAGTTAATAACGGAATCAACGGCAGGCGGCCGGTTAAGTTAAAGTCATTCATGGGCGGGCGAAAGCTGCCGGATCGCTTGCGGCTTCGACAGCGGCTTGTTTTTGTTGAAGAACCAGTAAATATTTGCTGACGTTCAGACCAGCAACCGGTTGCAGAGTGCTGCGGTAGTAAGCGGTGCCGGTGTTTTTAGCGGCTTCCGTTACCCGCGCGACCGGAATGCCTGCGGGGTAAACGCTGTCCATGCCGGAAGTAAGCAGCAAATCATTTTTTTGCAAATCGGCATCTTGCGGAAAATAACGCAAAGCAATGCCGTTGCCCTCGCCATACATCAGGCTGCGAACCCCGGTACGGGCGACTGATACCGGCACCATTAAATCGTTGGCACTAATCAGGCGCACATCGGCGCTCAAACGGCGAACCTGTATGATTTGGCCGACCAAGCCGTTGTGGTCAATCACCGCATCGCCTTGCCGGATACCGCTTTCCGCACCTTTATCAATCACCAGCAGGTTGGAAGTAAAGTTGCGGCCGTTGGAAACCACTTCGGCCGCCACGGAAGTGCCAAAGCCCTCCTGCTTGAGCCCCAGCACCGATTTTAATTCGCCTACTTCTTTTTCCAGCGCACTGTTTTGATGAGCCGCCGCTTGCAGGCGAATGTTGTCTGCGCTCAACTGGCGGTTTTGTGCTTGCAAGGCGGTTTGCGATTGCGCCAGCGAACGGGTGTAGCGGTAAAATTCCACCGGTTGCGAAGCCAGCCATTGCAGCGGGAAAGTCAGCGAAGCCGCCACTTTCCGCACATGCTGCACACCTTCGAAACGCTGATCCATCGCCAATAGCGCAAGACTGGTTAAGCTCAACAAAAAGAGCTTGCCAACCGGTGCGCTGCGGCGTTTAGTGAAATTAAGCGAAGGAGCGGGCATATTTAATGGTTTTCAGCGGATAAAGATTAATAAACTTCGGTAAACACCGGGCTGCGGGTGCCGATTAGATCTAGTGAATAACCCGCTCCGCGCGCCACGCAACCCAAAGGCTCGTCCGCAACCGATACCGGCAAGCCGGTGGCTTCGGCCAGCAGTCTGTCCATGCCGTTGAGCAGGGCACCGCCACCTGCCAACACCAAGCCGCGTTCGATGATGTCGGAAGCCAGTTCCGGCGGGGTCATTTCCAGCGCATAAATAATCGCCTGAATGATTTGGTTGAGCGGCTCTTTTAAAGCTTCAAACACCTGATTGGAATTGAGGCTGAAGCTGCTGGGCATGCCTTCGGAAAGGTTGCGGCCGTGGATGGTCATGCTGTCAACCTGTTCCACCGGATAGGCCACACCTATGGTTTGCTTGATGTTTTCGGCGGTGGCTTCACCAATTAATACGCCGAAATGGCGGCGAACATAATGAATAATCGCTTCGTCAAACGCATTACCGGCCACACGCAAAGATTGGGAATAAACCATGCCACCCATCGAAATCACGCCGATTTCGGTGGTGCCGCCGCCAATATCGACAATCATGCAACCGGCAGGTTCCGATATCGGCAAATCCGCGCCCAAGGCGGCCGCCATCGCTTCTTCAATCAGATACACTTCGGAAGCGCCGGCTGCACGGGCTGAATCGCAAATAGCCTTGCGTTCCACCTGAGTGGCGCCGCAGGGAACGCAAATCACAATACGTGAAGCGCCGCCGAGATTGCCGGTACTCGCTTGGCCGATAAAGTATTTCAGCATTTTCTCGGTAAGCGTGAAATCGGCGATCACACCGTCTTTCATCGGCCGTATTACACGGATATTGCGCGGCGTGCGCCCCAGCATTTTTTTGGCCTCGTTGCCGATGGCAATCGGGTTGGCGTGGCCGGGATGCGCTTCGTCTTCCTGAATAGCCAGGATGGAAGGTTCGTTCAGTACCACGCCTTTATTTTTGCTGTAAATCAAAGTATTAGCCGTACCCAAGTCTATGGCCAGATCGTGAGAGAGGTAGCGGTTAAAAAAGCCAAACATGTATCACCTTTTAAAAAGAGGGCGAAATAAAATCAAATTCTTCGGACACAACAAGGCATGGGCTTTCAGACAGGCATAGAGCAGAAATGTGCCTGAAAAACACCATGCCGATAAACGGGTTTTCGTTTATAATCCGCGCTTAAACTTAATAAGGGCGCGCAAATATGCCGCCCGCAACGGACTGGTTTGAGAATGATACCTTACAACAGGTCGATTTGCTAATTTTATTTAAGGATTTACTCAATGGCCTTAACACTTGCTGATGTGGAAAAAATCGCACGCCTCTCGCGCCTGAGCCTCACCGAGGCGGAAAAAGCGCAAAATCTGCAACAATTAAACGATATTTTCGCCTTAGTTGAAAAAATGCAAACCGTGAATACCGACGGCATAGAACCGATGGCACACCCGCACGAAGTGGCCTTGCGCCTACGTGAAGATGCGGTAACCGAAACCGATCACGCTGCCGAATATCAGGCAGTTGCACCGGAAGTGCGCAATCGTTTATACATCGTTCCGCAAGTTATTGAAGAATAATTAATAGTTTATTTTTTCAGACAGGCATATCTATCCTATCAATGCCTGTCTGAAAACCACTGTTTGGAATTACCGCCATGACCGCATACACCCTCAAACAAGCCGGCGAATTGTTGCAAGCCAAAAAGATTTCCGCTGTTGAATTGGCGCAGGAATACCTCGCCGCCATTGATGCCCGCAACCCCGCCATCAACGGCTACATCATCTTAGATAAAGACAAAACCCTGGCCGAAGCCCAAGCCGCCGATGCGCGTATTGCCGCCGGCAACGCAAGCGCGCTCACCGGCGTGCCGATTGCCTATAAAGACATCTTCTGCCAAACCGGCTGGCGTTCGGCCTGTTCCAGCAAAATGTTGGACAACTTCGTCGCCCCGTACACCGCCACCGTGGTGCAAAATCTGCTCGACGCAGGCATGGTCACTCTCGGCCGCACCAATATGGACGAATTTGCCATGGGCTCTACCAACGAAACCTCGTTCTACGGCGCCACTAAAAATCCGTGGAATCTGGACAACGTACCCGGCGGTTCGTCCGGCGGCTCCGCAGCTGTCGTTGCCGCCCGACTTGCACCCGTTGCGCTCGGCTCCGACACCGGCGGCTCCATCCGCCAGCCCGCCTCACATTGCGGCATCACCGGCATCAAACCCACTTACGGCATCGTATCCCGCTTCGGCATGGTGGCCTACGCTTCCAGCTTCGACCAAGCCGGGCCGATGGCGCAAACCGCCGAAGACTGCGCCATCCTGCTCAATGCCATGGCGAGCTTCGATAACCGCGATTCCACCAGCTTGGAACGCGAACAAGAAGACTACACCCGCGAACTCAATCAACCCTTAAAAGGCCTGAAAGTCGGCCTGCCGAAAGAATATTTCGGCGCAGGTAACAGCGCGGATGTTCAAGCAGCCTTGCAAGCCAGCATCGACTTGCTCAAAGCCCAAGGCGCGGAACTGGTGGACGTAAGCCTGCCGCAAACCGAATTGTCCATTCCCGCCTATTACGTTTTGGCTTCCGCCGAAGCCAGCACCAACCTGTCGCGCTACGACGGCGTGCGCTACGGCCACCGCGCCGCCCAATTCGGCGATTTGGAAGAAATGTACAGCAACACCCGCGCCGAAGGCTTCGGCAGCGAAGTCAAACGCCGCATCATGATCGGCACCTATGTATTGAGCCACGGCTATTACGATGCTTATTACCTGAAAGCGCAAAAACTGCGCCGCTTGGTCGCCAACGATTTTCAGACGGCCTTACAACAATGCGACGTGATTCTCGCGCCCACCGCGCCGACCACCGCGCCCAAACTCGGCAGTGATATTCACGACCCGGTGCAAATGTATTTGAGCGACATCTATACCATTGCCGTCAACCTCGCCGGTTTGCCTGCGTTGACCTTACCCGCCGGATTTGGTACCGACGGCCTGCCGATAGGCGTGCAACTGATTGGCAATTATTTCAGCGAAGCCAAGATTTTGGGCGTGGCCAATCAGATGCAGCAGCATAGCGATTGGCATAGCAGAATGCCTGTCTGAAAACCGCAGAGCTGTTTAGGTTGGGATAACCCAACATAATGCAGGCATCTCCGCAAAAACTGTT